>Ga0209589_1003433_pt1 | contig 27653 bp, 12 predicted proteins | sample CowpeawhiteBW_FD_187525 | JGI IMG/M metagenome (GOLD analysis project Ga0209589, IMG submission 187525) | Root nodule microbial communities of legume samples collected from California USA - Cow pea white BW (SPAdes) (version 2) | ecosystem: Host-associated > Plants > Roots > Nodule | place: USA...
TTTTTTTTTTTTTTAATACAAGAGCTTGCTCCCTATAAATTGGTTTCTCAGTCTTTTCGTAGGCGTTGGGAAAGAGGACTCTTATTCGTTAAATAACTTCCAAAAATGTACTTACTGGAAAGGATTTATAGGAATGACATGGTGGCTCATAATCTCATTTGCAGTTAAGGGAACTTTGTTTTTGTACATGAAATAGGCAATGTGAATTTTGATTCATGATTATGTTTTATTCATATAAGTTAACTATTTATCATTAGAATCTGAAGATTCACAATAGAATAATGTAATTCATCGTTTGACATCCAAAGCAAAACATAACATGGGGAGGAAATCAGATCTATTTGTTATGATGTTATCTCTAAAAATTACCAATCCTTTCAAACCAAAACCAATTCCACAAAGTCACCAACATATGTGTATGTAAAACTAAGGACACCACCACCAACAGATTGCCCATGTCTCAACCTATATCTGACAATTATTTATCATTGTACAAAGAAATTAACATATTCCTCAGTCATTAACAGTCTCACGATGAACCGTTAAGGAAATGCGCTAGTGCCCTGTCGGTACGGTTGTCATTCATAACCAGAGCTTCAGCAACGCTATTTGATGAAAACCCCATTTCACGTAGAAGTGTGTAGCCTTTCACAAATTCTTGAACCTTCAAATGAGAAATACATTAAGTCAGAAAAACGAATTAATCTTACGGATCTTATGAGTGCTACTGTGACAGCTGGCAACACAAATAAAAGGATTTTAGCAATAGTCTAAATAAGAAAAGCATCAAGCCATCAGATGGTATTCAACAAACAGAAAATACAAATAAGGATTACTTCCAAAATCATAAATATGCATCCAATGTGGTCAGTGCCAAAAATAAAAAAACCCACGTGATGTAATTTACGGATGCACCCCTTCAAGACAGGTTTAGTCCTGGCCATCATCCGAAGAATGACAAAGCAAAACACTTAGAAATAAGATCCAAGCGGGGTAAGCTCTTCAAATTCTCTAATGCTAAGAAAGGCCAATAATTATATTCGATTTGGACGCTGGCTCCAAAATAAGCTGGAAAAGCTTTTAACAGAATGCAAACAAGAAGACAACTAGTCAACTTTAAATCAATGTTTTAGAAACTAGATCTACAACTAAACCAGAGAAGCCATTGGTTCACAATTTATGTTGAACCTCGATCAAACTGGTAGAAATAAAGTTTATATTTTTAGATTTATTTAATATTTTAAGTGATGAAATAGTATATAATCATAAAATTCATGATATAGAAAATTGCATATTAATATAAAAAACTAAATCGTATGTTCTATAACATAAAAAATTAATAACAATTGGCAATAATGCATAACTATGTGCAAACATATGTTTTTATTCACCTCAATATTTCAGATTAAATTCAAAAGATAAAAAAGGTTTAAAATTTTAAAATTTTGAAATACCGGTTCAAATTGATTTACAACACCAGTTCCGCACAGTTCTTTACCAGTTTGGAATTAGCTGGTTTTTTTTGGTTTAACTGACCCGTCACTAGACCAGTTCCTATGCTAAACTGATCAAACTAGTTAGTTCGGTCTAGTTCTGAAAACTGAGTTGAATAGAAACTTAGGGTAAAAATTCTTCCATTTCGGCTTAAAGCATAACATGTAAGGATACCAAAGCAACCCTCCTTAATGACCATTGAGGTTCGTAAATAAAAGGAACTAATAGACTCACAGAATACCAATGCTACTCTCCTTACCAAGACTGAGAGACGTGGTAAGAAGAAGACAATCAATCAAGCGACACATCCAAAGATGTACACATTGTTTAGCTAACTATCTCTATTAAACTGATCACTTTATCATTCTTGCGAAAGCAATCAACTCCATGATTGGAAGTAAGTTCACAGAAATAATCTGGAGATAAAGTTCAGTATCAAGGGAAGAACCATTTGGGTTACAAACAATTATGTAATCAACATGGTCATTTCAGAATCATAATCATACTTTTCACTAATGTTATTAACTGAAACATGACAATGATGAGTGTCAGTGATCATAACTTACTTTGGTTGGATTATCACCATAATTTTCAACAGCAATTGGAACAGCTTCTTGGCTGAGCCCCATGGCAATAAATTTGCTCACAATGGAATCCACAGCAGTATCCTAAACAAAAAAAGTTTCATTTTATACTTGAGAATTGGACCTTGGAAACAGTAAATGATTTATACACACACAGAAAAACAGTGTTCCAAATTAATTACAAATTAAGAAATAGTAATCTATCACCTCTGCATAATAAATACAGGAAAGAAATTTATTAAACCCGTCACAACAGCATAACCTGTAACTCCTTGCTCTAAATCAAGAACAAACCTTTGCTGTTGAGGGATCAGAAACTTTGGTCGGGATATTTTCTGATCCAAATTTGCTCCAATCTGGGTTATCCTTAGCTGCTTCGGCTAAAACTTTTCTCTCTAACTCAAAATCAAATTGGAAGTTGCTCATTGGACTATCTCCAGCATAAGACGATAAATGAGGCTGCAAAATTGCCAAAACAATCAAAAGATCTTATTCAACCATCGAAACGGACCAAGTCAATTATGCAAAGCTTTAGAATTTTCAGACTTGGCATGGGAAGAACAGCCTCAAAATTCGTCCTGCTTCACCAACATCCAAAATGTACTTCACAAAGTAATCGTATCCGTTCAAATTACAAATCATTCTCACAAGCATTAAAACGTAGAGTAATTTATAAATTCTCTCAATCCACAAAAATAATAGCAAAGCAAATCTTACCGGCGGTCTGATCCTATATTCTGGCCTTATAGCAACCCTAACGCCAAATCCTAATCCTGCTGCACATTCAATTCAATACGAAAAGTCAACTTTACCGGCGATGTGATCTCTTTCATTCCTGCAAATTTCAAGAAAGAACAGAAAACAAACGAAAACTTAAACCCTCAATCAGAGAGAGAGGGTTACATGAAGGAGTGTGATTCTGCTCATTCGGCGTCCGACGGTGCATCGGTGACGGTGGCGGTGGCGGACGGTACATCGGAGCTTGTAGGCCCAACCTGCTTCTGAAATCGTAGTCCATCGAACAAGCGTGTGCCGTGCCACTTCGAACTGGAGCCCGATTCTAACTTTGCCTTGTAAGTTTTGTTTTCTTTGTCAGATCAAACAAAATGTTTAATCAGATAATTATTTGAAATTTTGACTATATATCAGCTGAAGAAATTGACTAATCAAAGCTGAACCGAGTTCTAAAATGTAAAATTGTTGATACCTAAATTTGTTCAGTTAGTCAATAAACAATACATGTCCATGCACGCTAATTAATACCAGGGTAAAGTTGAAGGATTTTGTTTTTACTTTCTGTTTAATTATATTTTTATATTATCTTTTGTTTACTTAGTTTAAGTTTTATGATATCAAGTCACTCAATTAAAAAAAAAATCAAACAAAAGGTTGAACTAACATTTTCAATTCTTTGAAATGCAACCATATGATTATTTGTTCAAATAAAGAGGGGGAAATAAGTTTATTATGATGCATGAGCCGGAAAAATCAATAAAATAGACTAAGAGAGACTAAAACTGTGACGAATTAATTTTAATATTTTGATCTGATCAGTTTAGGGCTCGATCTAAATTAACTTAGTTTAACTAATATAGGTTGATGAATGGGTTGGTTTTATAAAATAATAATTATATTTAAAAAATAGTGAAAATATTACATAAATATTTTATTAAAACAATATCAACATTATAATTATTAAATTATTATGTCTAAATTTAAGATTATTTTATTAATATAACTTTAGATTCTAAAATATATATTTTACTTAGTTTTTTAACTTTTAAATGGGTCAAAATAACATGTTGACTTAACAAGATAAATACAAATTTACATGATTACCTTTTGGGTCAAACTGAACTAATTTGATAATTTTAAGTTAATGTTGTTAGTTTTATAAATTGTACTATACATAATTATAAGTTGTATTGTGCATAATTTAAATTCATCAATTTAGTTGCTAAATATTTCAAAGTTAATATCGGATGAAAAAGTAGTTACATTGAAATTGAAATTTTTGAAGGATTTGATTGAATTTGGACCAAGATAAAATAAATAAACAATTACAATAAAAGAAGTAAGTCAGTTTAGTGAGAAGTGTGATATAGGTTTCTGCTTTCCTCTTCAAAAATAGCTGCACTGCATTGAATCAAATTTGAACTTGGTTTTATTATCCACAGATGCTTACTTTTATATAATTAATGATTTTATTCTTTTAAAATGAGTGAATACATAATGGAAAAGACAAGGTTTAATCAAGCCAGCGAAAACTAGTTGAAAGAGAAAAATTATATATATATATATATATATATATATATATATATATATATATATATATATATATATATATATATATATATATACTCTTCATATTTTTTCATCAAATAACAATTTGATTCTCAAACTTAATAAAAATGTAAATTTATTGTTCGATCATTTTCATATATATGACGACTAATTTTAAAAGATTAAGACTTTAATTACATTTGATTGAAAATATATAAATAAAAATACGTTTTATTAAAAGAAAAAAATAATTATTTTTCTGAAAACCTTGACTAAACATGTGCTATAATGTAAATTTTTTATTCTTATGTAATAGTACTGTATACTTTCCACTAAGAATTAACATATTCATGTGAGACTAAATACATAAATTCAGCTACAATTGTTGTGACTCCAAAATCAAATGTGATTGTTGAATTTCTATATTTTGATAAAGAAAAATTACAATTCATTAATCAACAATCCTATGCTCCCACGAGTTGGCAGAGGGAGACAAATAATAGAGTCCTGTCTTTACATCACTTTCGAATACACTCCTACAAGAAAAACTGAGAACTAGAAAGAACACCCGCTATGGTACATAATGGATACAAAATTACAATCCAAATATGGGGTCATTTGCACCAAATATAGAAGAACCAAACTGTCTCGTATTCAAATCATTGCTATCCAAGGCTGGACCAAAACGATCCAGCCACTGTGTTGGACTTGCAGTTTCGTTCTCCTCCACCCACTCAGAAGTCATGTCAATATCATCAAATTGAAGCAGATCAACTTCTGAAGACTTAGCATTCATCTGTCTAGCTAACTTCAGGTTGTAGTTTATATAAACCAGGTCATTCAATGTTTCTCTATCAATCTTGTTCCGCTTCTCGGAGTGAATTTGTCTGAAGGTACTCCACTGCCTGTGAAATGAGAAGGTGCTACAAACTTGACTTAATATTCTAATGGCAACTCGTTGCAACCCTGGAGCAGAATCACCATACTGCTCCCACCAAAGCCCTACAACGAAAAAACGATGAGTTTGCAGAATAACTAACGTACAGAGTATCAGCACAGTTGCAAATAAATAAAATTAGTTGAAAAAAGTAGATAGAAAACAACAAAATCACGTTCTTATGAAACATGCTGTTCAAAATCCATTGCACAAGATAAACAGCAGATTAAAATAATCAGCATCCTTGCCACTGCTCATTAATACGATTATAATGATGCTTGTCAATCAAAGCATGGTCTGGCATTCGCTAACAATAGACATGTCAGAAACATTTTGTTTTGTTGTTCTCTAATGAGCAATTACAAATACCAAAAGCTCAAAGCAAAGAGCAGACACATTTCAGCTTGATGTGGACATCATCCCCCCAAGAGAAAAAAGGGCATATAGATAAGAATTAAACCAAATGAAACGAGATGTTGTTCCTGGAGGCTAGGACTATCTAAGTTTCTCATATTACGACTGAAGGAGAAATCAGATGCTAAAAGTTGTACAGTGAACGAAACAAAAAAAAAGTCTTATTAATCAAAAATGAACTGGAAAAAGTCCTACAGTTAGTTTCGCATGACCTATCTTTTCAAATACATTCCATTCATTTATGATTTAACCAACTATCCTTCCACAAGTCCCCTCACACAAAAAATAAAACCCAACTTTGTCCACACTGGAACATCATAAATCCTGGAATTAGGCTCAATTACTCGATGTGCATGTTTTCTTTACCTAAAACCCAATGTTGGAGTTGGTCACTAATATTCACAAAAGTTGTTGGACTGAACAAAGCAACTTAAAATGAACCTCATCACAAAATTGACTCAGTGAAAATGTATCAAGGGGAACTATTTAAAACTTACAGGGTGCAACTGTATGCCTTGCCTCCTTTGCTAGGCTACAGCCAAACATGCCATGTGCCTTCGTAAAAGTATAGATTTGATTGGTGATGTCACGCCTCATATCTGGTACAGGAAGCAATTTCTCCAGAACATTAAAGAAGTCTTCTTTTATGGAAGAAATAAATTTTATTTCAGGATTGTATTGAATACTGGGGTTCAAAAAAGCAGCAGCAGCATGTAGAGGTGAATGGAGTTGGTCTCGCCACTTTTTATCAACTATATCTAGGAATGTCTTACACTTGTTCTCATCCATTATGTAGTATGTCCTGATTGATTCTTTGGCCCTTGTCATTAGCTCATATATGGAACCTACAGTTGGTTTCCCTTCTGATACTTCCCTCAATACTTTTAAAAAGGGCTCAGAGATGGCCACACACTCTTCCACTGTCCTCCAGAAATCACCATCTTCAGCAATTGCAACACAAGAAATACTTTGTGGTTTATTTGCATAAGAAGTGTTTGAGGCATATTCGTGGCTGTGAAACATATTCTTCAATCTTGTTCTCAACCTCAACATAGACTGTAAAGACATAAAGGTGGATACAGACTTTGTGATCCCAGTCCTGATAAGTTCCTGGCCTCCACTGTACTTCTTCATAAGATCAAGCAATGAGGCATTATTGTATATTAACTTTGAAATCGTTTGTGCTTGTAAAATACATCTAGTAACCCAATCAACCTTGGAGAATTCCTCCAAGATTAGGTTTAAACATTGAGAGGCACAAGGAGATACAAATATAGTTCCATAGCTCTGCACAATATGATTTGCAATACCAGTATAGTTAACACTGCTGTCCATAATAATTTGAACAACGTTTTCTACGCCAAATTCTTGAATTACAGAATCAAAAAGATCAGCCAGCCACTTCGTGTTCTTGAAATATGGAGAGGCATCCACAGATTTATGGAAAAAGGTCCTGGATGGTGAAGAGACTAAGAAATTAATTATGGCCTTTGATTTATAATCAGTCCATGTGTCTGCAATGATGGTACAACCTGTAGTTGCCCACTCTTTCTCAACATCTTTTGACTGTAAGCCCACTTCTGATTTTACCCTTTCCAACCATGTGGTTTTCAGGATTTCTGCTGATGGACCAGCAAATCCAGGACCACACTTTGCAATGGCATCAATCATCAACTGATACGATGAAGACCTTGCAACACTGAAGTCCAACTTATTCTCAAAAAAGAATAGAGCAATATTTCTCTCTGCATTCTCTTGGTTGTTTGTAGAGGAAGGGGTCATAGGATTACCGGTGGGGAAAATCTTCATAAGAGGGGATGCTGCATCCAAAGATACAAGAGCTTTAGTTGCCGAAAGATTACTGGGTGACTTGACTTCTGCTAGTTTTTGTTTCTTCACGCAAGAGGTTTCTTTGACCTCTTCCTTTGATGCTATTATACCCCTTACTCTATCTGTAACATCATCTCTGACCTTGCTACAAGGATTTACCCCTTTACTTGGGAATCGAGATAAATGATGTTTCAACCTACTTATGCCACCATTCAAAACTCTTTGGCAAAACTTACATCTTACCTTGTTTCCATCTAATTTCTCAGCATATTCCCAACAGACATCTTTTTCTCGAACCACTGCCGAGTTCAAATAAGAAAAGTAAATCAGCACATTATATGATAAGCTGTCTATGATTCTGTTAATTTATTATATCTACATCAGAGTAACCAAGAGTAAGTTAACAAAATATTTAGATTATAAATGAAAGTTTAGCAAAAAGAAAAATAAAATTTGTTATCTAAACCCCCTGAAGAAAATGGTATTGATATGGTAAGAAGAATATTAAAGTAAAAGCTAATGAATTCATTGGGTAATAAATAATTACTCAATACCGGGTTCCACGGTTTCAAATTATGGTTGAAGTTACAAATGTGGTCACAATTGCAGCCACTGTGATTGTGTTTGCTGTTATGCTTATTATGGCCATTGTAGCGTGAATTTATTTCATGTTTGCACCAAATATAATTCTTCGAGAATCATATTAAACATTCTACATCTCTTGTTCTTCTCCCTTCTGAATTCCACCTCTCCCTCGTTACAAGCTCTTTATCATTTTACTATATATGTAACACATAAAAAATCCCTATAAATCTAACAAAAGAGGAAGAATGAAAAATTAATTATGAGGACTATGAAGCAAGTTGCGGTCCTATGCAGCCATTTCACCGACTGTAAAGTGCATTTTCCTGTGATTACCAAAAACAGTTCAAGTGTGGTGTGATACTACATGCTAGGTCCATTAATGATACAATCAGCTTCCGTGTTGTTTTAAAAGACAGGCATAGCAAAACAAAAGCTTCAACTTACTTTACGACGCAGTAACGTAGCTCCTGGAGAATAAGTATATGACAACCTACACAATAAGATCAAACCAGAAAATAGGGTAAGCATCTCATCAGAAACGCAGCACACTGACATAAACCACGATCATTCAAGCACAAAGTGATAATTCAATGATTGAAGAAATGAACACGAATAAAAACTAAAGTGGTTCAGTGAATTTTTTCAAGAGACAGAGTAATCCATCACATAATTTAACTCTTCAGTTGCTTGTAAAAGCATTAAGTGATGTCAAGCATCAAATTCAAATCGTCTTTCATTTTACTCATTTTGCAAACACGTGAAGATATTCCAATCTTTCAAAGTAATTGAATAATTTTCCTTCCAATCACCCAGTGATCTGAATCTATTTTGCGAAAATGGATCAAATTTCATAGATACAGAAAATCAATTGCATTTAAAACAAATAAAAATGATGAAGATGAGAAGAAATAATGAGATAGCGAGAAATTTGGAGCTTACGGAGTATGAGAGATTGGTCAATCCCGACGGAGAGATAAATGGAGGTCTCGGATTTCAATAATTTTTTCGATTTATCGCGATATTTTCGAGCTAGGGTTTATGCTGCCGTGTATCCTCGCTCTTATCTTTTCCTCTCTCTCTCCTCCCTTGTCACTAACTTTTTTTATCTTCTCTTGTATTTTCTCGTTTTTCGATTTTAATTTTGTTTTATTTTTGTTTTGCTTAGTAGCATCTCTCTTGTGCTATTGGGTCTCCTTTCGGCGATATCTCGCGCATATTTAACCAATGGTAAAGAACCAGATGGGTTTTGGTAAGAGGAAGATTATGAAGTGACAAATAATCACATCAGATTAATTCGTATGAAGTAAGTATAAGTGAAGTAAGAGAATATAAAGAAGTTAAAATTAATTACGATTAATTTAAAATCACTTAATACGGTAAATTTCACAATCACTTATTGCTATTATTAAAAAAATGGAAATTTATTATTGAAAATAAATAACTTTTATTTTCACCAGTGAGTAAGAAGTAATACCTTTTAAGAAAAAGAAATAATATCTGTAAGGGGATTATACGAAAAGAAATAGTGAATAGTAATGCGAAGACATGGCTGATTTATAATGTGGTATAATGTTGAAGTGTATAGTTATTTTTAATATTTTGATAAAATATTTATATATCTTTTTTCTTTTAAAAATTTTAAAATATAATTATTTGAGAGTGAATTCAATAATTTGATCAAGTAATAAAGAAAGATGGTACACAACCTTTTAGTTTGAACTCTAAGAAATAAATAGGCTACACGAAAATTTACTCTAATATGATTGGTACTAAAATTAAATAGTACATGTTCAGATAAAAAGTAAAATAAGAAATACATAATTATGTAAATCTCTTTAAAAAAAAAATCAGGATGAAAAATATCACAACACATAAATATGTGAAAAATCACCTCCATACACCAACCATCAAATGAATGATATAAGAAAGTGGATGTGTGTAACCATTTTGTGACTCAAGGTGAAATTTAAGATAGGAATATCGTGTGAATATACATCAACACTATCTTATTTAATTTTAGATTTTTTAAGCGGCAAAGTTATTTATTAAATTTTTATTATTAAACAATTTTAAATATGAAGTTTAGTTTATTTCAAATATTATTTAATCAATTTTTATTTTGAAAAACTCCATCAATAGTTACTAGTAAGGTTATGATATTTTATAAACAATGTATGCATTTGAAAAAAAAAACTAATATTTGTATATAATTCTCCAACTTGACAAAATGATAATGACAATAAACAATACAAAAAAAATGACATCCAAAACAAAAAATGTAAGAGTGAAATGGTCAATCTTTATAAGAAGTTAATGATTTAAACTTAAACAAGTGGAATGAATGGGTGAAGTATTGCGCAATGTGTGAGAATGTAATATTGATTAGTATATCAATGGTCAATTCTCACTTATGATATGTATGGTACTGAAAACTCCTTTATATTAATACATTAATACTAACAAATCGGACTTGTAATTTTCATGAAGCCATATATATATATATATATATATATATATATGTATGTATGTATTTTTTTGTGTAATTAAATGTATTATCTAGAGGCTCATCATTTATTTGACTAGAATTCCGAAACTCTCCCTACAATGATGTTTTTGTAATTCTTTAAAATGTCCAAAGAGTCCAAACAAAATATACCAATTCAAATAAATGTTACATCTCAGTGGTTAGAAAGGAAAAAAGGGTAGAGAAGGGGAATGTTTATCCTAAAGAAAAGTAGGTAAATAAGGTTAAGTTGGAAGAAGAAAAAGAGTGTACCAGTAAATAATGGGGTGAAAACAACAACCTCCCAAATTTCGAAGCCTAAAACCGATTGTTTGATGGGCTAGTGTTATGTGGTACGGTTTGATGTTGGGCTCCCTGCAACTCTACATAAATTAAATTTTATTTTTATTTTTTTTGAATTATACAATCTCAAAAGTATTTTTAGAAGTTAAAAATGACTTTTGCATTACAATGATTTCAAAGTAATTTTTCTTGCAAAAACCTTTTCGATTATAATAGTCAAAAGTGAAAATAATATTCGAATTATGCTATAAAAAATACAAAAATTATATTTTTATTATACACTAACACAAGAAAAATTTTTATGCCTAATATTTTATATTTGACTTAGGTTAAACATAATTGTGAGAGACATAAATTTACGTATGATAAAATATTAGACATAAATTTACCTTTGGTGCTTATACAATATACATAAATTTACAATTTAAGTACGAGATAGAAGCGAATATAATCCTATGTCTTTTTCCTTTATTTTTTTTGTCGATATTTACCTTTGGTAATGCATTAGTGAACATAGATTTTGGAGTTTTTTTTTTTCTTTTAAAAAAACTGAATTGGTTTTGGCATGAAATCAATTAAGTTGCCATTTATTCACTAATATTATATGTAAATTTATTTTTTTATGTATGAGCATGATGTACTAAACTTAAAATTTTGATTATATATATCATGTCTAAGTTTGGTACACCTTACTCAATTATAAAAGAGTATATTTACATCTAATGCTAAGGGATAAAATTTGACCATTTATTTATAAAAATACTATGGGTTATTTTTGTGTCTCATGCTTATATGTGAAATATAAATTTTGCGACATAAATTGTTTTTGTGTTATTGATAAATGGAAAATTTATGGAGGTATTCAGGAAACAACTGCTTTCACTTTGTTCCAAAACAAGAGAAGAAAAGTCCAGTGCTTTCTCATTAATTTTGAGCTATGTCGTGATCTACTTGCTCATCTCATTCCTCGTGTCTTATTGTGCCACCCTTACTTTTTCTTTTGAAGAATGATGTTTCGCTCACAGCAATGGCTACGATGACGAAAGAAATAATAAAAGTGCAATAATACTAGAAATTGTCATTCTGTGGTGTAAACCAGCTTTATTTATTCATAAACCAACCAACCAATTAATGCGTATTGTTGTGGATGGGGCATGCGATGGAGCCAAATTTCTTAAGAAATTTGTTTATTCCTTTTGAGATGTGAATGTGTAGGGAATGGTGCAGAGTGCAGAATGAGGAGTGCAGCGTTTGACCTGTACCATGTCCCATGCATCACTCACGAGTCACCAATTCTATTATATTACAATAAATGCATGCATATTATTTTACTTCTCTAAATTACTACAACCCACCCTCTTCTTCTTTTTTAATTTTGGTTATCTACATGCATGAGAGTTATTGTTTTTGGTGGTTACAACGACAACCTATTTTTAGTCTCTTTCTTATTATTTTTATTATCTCTCTCGCCATTGGCAGGGGAAGGGTTGGTGCACGTGGCCAACAGTACAATTGCCATCAAGAAAACATTGGCTGACTTTTCATATTTCTCAATTTAAGTAAGGACAAAATTTAAGGATTATGTGTTCGTATGTTTAAAGTTTTTAAGTTTTAATTTTTTTCATAAATAAATTTAATTAGAATATTTTACTTGAGTTTTTATTAAATGTTTTTTATTTATTTGTATATGAAGATTTTATATTTTTCAATCGCATTTTTATTGTTTAATTTATTTTTGTTAATTGCAAGACATGATTGTTATATATATTCTGCTATCATTGTGTATTTAGAAAGTGAGATTTTTTTTATTAAGTTGTTATTTTGTTTTATTGTTTTTATTTCTTTTTTTTTCATTGAAAAATGTGATGTTTCGTAATTAATTAAATAATTAATAATTAAAAAAATAAAAAAATAATATTATTTTATATTAATCACAAAATTTGAGATGTAAAAAATTAATGACACAACATAATAATCACTTCATTCAATTAATAAATAAATTAATCGAAAAAACTCAATTAAAAATTATAAATATTTTGAATACAATATATAAGGCTTAATTATAAGTACATAAATTTATTATTGACTTTAGTCCATTATAAACCTATTTTTCAATTAAAATTGTAATTTTATCCTAACAACTTTTATAAAAATGATGTTTAAAATCTTAATTTGTTTTTATAAATAAATTTATAACTCAATTAAAAATAATATTTTTTTCATAAGGTAGTAGCAATAAGATTGGGCGAAATACAAGCGGGTGCTTTACTGTATTTATTTATTTTAAATTTATGTATTATTTTTTATTACTTTAGTAACTAATATTTTTATACTCCGTTATTGCATGTGAAATACTGATTAAATAATTTCTTTATAAAAAGCCCACATTAAATAAAATATAATATTAAGTAATAGTTGTATAGTGAAAGAATAATTATTTAAATGAAAATAAATTAAAAAAGAAAAAGAAAATAAAAGATAAATTATTAAATTACATAATAAATTAGTGGTCTACGTGATTGAAGATGCAAGAGTACTTTGAAAAATTGAATAAACTTGATTATTGACTGAGTTGAGTTGAACAATTGAAACAAAAGAATGAAAAAATTGAAATGATTGGAAATATCCACCATAATGATAACGAGTATATATATACCATCGAAACAAGTTATTTCTACTTTTCTACTTTTGGTAAAACAAAAAGTCAATAATCATATTATATATACATGGTAAAAAAAAAATCTAATTAAGAACTTTAGAAATAGATTACATTTTATTGTCAATAACCTCTCCAGTAAGAACGGTACAATACGTTACGATTTAATGGATAATAAATAGTGGTCAACGGATGCAATGCTAACAATAAAATGCAATTTGTCTAAAGAGGTATGTTACACACATATATATAAAATGTGGAATAAACCCTGTCTTCCATGATGATCAACATAATGTCCATGGTGTCAATATCCAACCAGCCAATGTCAACGGGTTTCTGATACGTTTGTTGTAATATTTTTACTGTATATATACTGTGTATATGAACGTAACTTGTACAGTATCGTGTCGGTGGAATGGGTAATCCTTTAATATAAATATAATCATTAGAAAGTTTGGGAATTGATCACATTAGTTGATTATTTTGTTAACAATGAATATGGATAATTATTTTTTTATTCCGGATAAAATATCAGTACTTAAAGAAAGTACGTATTTTTATATTTTCTATAATATGCTACTTTATGGGACTTGTCCTGAAGAGATTATTTTCATTACTTCAATTTATTTCACAACGCTAAATTTGGTTACGAAATCAATTATAAATGGAATTTAAGCAGTTGCCAAAGTGGCTTACGGTATTTATTTTGGTTTATTAGAAATTATGTGTTTAAACAGTTTCTAAAGTGGCTTACTGTATTTACATGTTTTCTTTATGTTTTCTTTGTTTAAATAAGCTGAGAAGATCAAAATGTGTATCATTTTTTAACTATCAAACAGTAAAATCTTCTATATATGCATAAAGAAATGAACAGTAAAAATGATAAGAATTTTTCTGAAGTGGGTGGCATCTTCTTCTATCCATGCCTCTGCAATTTGCATTCTTCCCAACAAAGAATTCTGTAATAATTGATTCAAGTAATATCCGTACGTGAAATGCGATAAAACCAGCAGGTAGGTACACATTCCTTTTTATTTTAGCCTGAGAAGTTTCTCCGTGTGAGTTAGTGACTGAATTATTATTATTATTATTATTATTATATATATATATATATATATATATATATATATATATATATATATATTTGCATAAAAATATATAATTCTGCATATTTGTAGTTGTTTCATTAGTCTAAAACGCATATGCACACTGCAATTTGTGCGGCATAAAATAATATGTAATCTTTGGCTTCTAAATCATTACCGAATGAGTTTCTCTTACTTCAATTCAATTGCATGTGGCACTGCTGTTGTCGCAAGCGAATACAGCTCATCTACCATCACTACCGATACACCATCATTGCACTGACCCCAGTTTGGATTTCCTTCCTCTTAACTACTCCTGAACACAAGATGGACATGTATCTAATATGGCCCTGGACCCACTGCTTTTCTAGCTAACCCCCCAAATTCATCACTCTTTCTTTCTTCTTCAAGATTCCTGCCATGGTTTTCGAGGACACTGTGGATCTTTAACTATAGCTTGCTCAATTTTTGGATCAAGAAGTGAGTTGTAAGTATTCCATTTTTTTTTGTTCTCTATATGCTATCTGTCAACTGTCAACTGCTCTCTGCCTTCCACCTTTTTATCTGTGTTCACTTGGATTAGTTCCAAAATGCAAGGAAAGAATAAACCCCAAATTTTTAATATTTTTAATTCTTTTCTGGTGTGCACAAACGCGAAATGTTTCTGCTGTTCATGTTTCTGATTGGCTCCATATAATGGTGTGTTTGTCTGCTGTCAAAAGTCTTGGCCATCATCAGCAGGTTGCTATTGGCTGCCTGTTAAACTGACTTTTAGCTTCAAAGTTTAGGTTTGCATCGTTTTTTTTTGTAGTCATTAAGGAAAACAATCGAGTAGGTGAACAAAAAAATGCTATTAAGGTTAATTTCCTGGTCAAACATGAGCTGCTTATTTTGACCTAATAGATATACTTAGTATAGTAAAATGCACTGTGTATTCAACATGTCTTGTACACAACTGTCTTTGGTTCGGGTTTGCGTATATATTGAAAATACTCTGGTTTATTAATTCTCTAATTAAAGCTTCGATGTTACTCCAGTTTTGTTTCGTGTAAAGGTTACCAATATCCTGAGTATAGGTATTACTTTGCATCCAGGTTGTGTTGAACTGTTGATCTTCGTTTCTCACCAATCCAGAAAATGGACAAGAAGCTGCCCCTTCTGTACATTTTTTCAGCAGTGTTGATTAGTGTTGTGGCTGAACCAGTGGAGGATAAGCAGGCGCTGCTTGATTTCCTTGACAGCATGAATCACTCTCCTCATGTCAACTGGGATGAGAACACTTCTGTTTGCCAAAGCTGGAGAGGAGTGACTTGCAACTCTGACGAGTCTCGAGTCACAGCCCTTCGATTGCCAGGAGCTGGTTTGAGTGGTCCAATCCCACCCAACACTCTGAGTCGCCTCTCAGCACTTCAGATTGTGAGTCTCAGATCAAATGGTATATCAGGCCCTTTCCCTGATGGTTTCTCTGAGCTGAAAAATTTGACCAGCCTCTATCTTCAATCTAACAAGTTTTCCGGGCCACTACCAATGAATTTTTCAGTTTGGAATAATCTTAGTGTTGTCAATTTATCCAACAATTATTTTAATGGGAGTATCCCTTTTTCAATTTCAAATCTGACTCATCTCACTTCTTTAGTCCTTGCCAACAACTCCCTTACGGGTGAGATTCCTGATCTCAATATTCCTAGCCTGCAGGAACTGAATTTAGCAGACAATAACCTTAGTGGGGTTGTGCCTAAATCTCTTCTTAGATTTCCTAGTTCAGCCTTTGCTGGTAACAACCTTACATCAGGAACAGCACTTCCTCCGGCCTTTCCTGTGGAACCACCGGCTGTTCCTCCACGGGAAAAATCCAAAGGACTCAGTGAACCTGCATTGTTGGGTATCATCATTGGTGCTTCCGTGCTGGGGTTTGTGGTGATTGCAGGTTTCTTGATTGTGTGCTGCTATCGGAATGCAGATGTGGATGTGCAGCCAATGAAATCCCAGAAAAAACAAGCCTCTCTGAAAACAGAATCTTCCGGAAGTCAAGACAAAAACAACAAAATTGTCTTCTTTGAGGGTGGCAATCTTGCATTTGATCTAGAGGACCTGTTGAGAGCATCTGCTGAGATTCTTGGCAAAGGTACCTTTGGCATGACATATAAGGCTGCTCTAGAGGATGCAACCACTGTGGTGGTCAAGAGGTTGAAGGAGGTCGCTGTTGGAAAACGAGATTTTGAACAGCAGATGGAGGTGGTGGGGAGAATAAAGCACGACAATGTGGATGCAGTGAGGGCATATTACTACTCAAAGGAAGAGAAACTCATAGTATATGATTACTATCAACAAGGCAGCGTCTCTGCAATGTTACATGGTATATTGAACCCTTCTCATATCTAAAACATTACAGATATATTATTATCTTCAGTTTCCCACACTTTTTCCAACAGGATTACTAAGGGGTAATTTAGCTTTCTGCAATCATATAATAGGAATTATTTTGTTCAGCTAGCCCAAGTCTGTCCAATAGGTGCCTGTTTGCATAAACAACATAATTGAGATCTTATTGAATAGGTACTTAGCAAGTAAGCAGTAATGTATAAGCTGGTTTAATAATTAAAACAGAAATCACACTGAATAGATTTTTGTAAGCTATTTTCATAATTTATCTTGGAGAACTTATTGAAATAAGCTGAACACAAGTTACTTAAGCTATTTTCATAAGCTTTTCTGAATAAGTTGTAAATAAGATCTTCCAAATAGAGTCATACTTGGACAAACTGTCATGTCATCCTAGTCTCTCTATCTACATGTCAACCCAAACAGTAGTAGTAGAATTAGACCCTAGAAGTATGTCGTTAGGGATGTTCTAAATTAAAATTTGTCCCTGACTGTGCATTAATGAATCAAGACTACTTCTAAATCGGTAAAACACTAAGTCTGTCAAATGGGTTGACTTTGGCTAATATCATTTGTTTTCCTAGTGCATTTTTCTTATAAGTTGTACTAAACGCTGAATTCAATAATTAGACCTCCTTCATACGTATAATTTTCTGGAAATGGCCAATGTGAGCGTGTCGTTGCATGTCAATTATGCAGGCAAAGGAGGGGAAGGTAGAAGTGCTTTAGACTGGGATAGCCGTTTGAGAATTGCAATTGGTGCAGCGAGAGGCATTGCTCACGTCCACTCACAACATGGAGGGAAACTCGTTCATGGAAACGTAAAAGCCTCAAACATCTTCCTCAACTCACAAGGATACGGATGCATATCTGATATTGGCTTGGCAACATTGATGAGTCCAATACCTGTCCCAGCCATGAGAACAACTGGATACCGTGCACCAGAAGTAACTGACACGCGCAAAGCAACCCATGCATCTGATGTCTACAGTTTTGGGGTGCTACTTCTTGAGCTTCTGACTGGGAAATCGCCCATAAACAGCTCAGAAGGTGAACAGGTTATCCACTTGGTTAGATGGGTGAATTCTGTTGTTAGAGAGGAGTGGACTGCAGAAGTGTTTGATGTAGAGCTATTGAGGTATCCCAACATAGAGGAAGAAATGGTGGGGATGCTACAAATAGGGATGGCTTGTGCTGCAAGAATACCGGATCAGAGACCGAAGATGCCTGATGTGGTGAAAATGGTTGAAGAGATTCGCCGTGTAAATACGCCAAATTTACCATCTACAGAGTCTCGGTCAGAAGTTTCTACACCCACACCTCGTGCAGTGGACATACCTTCTACCTCTGTTCAACAATGATATTCTTTTGTTCTGATGAATAGTCGTTAAGATGTAATCAATTCAATTATATTCTTAACAGTAGAAATGATATCCATCGAAGGGACTTTTGGTCCTTGGGAGTTTGCAAAACATATTTGCTCTGAGTAGTTAAGCTACCAGTAACATCAAACCGGGTCCCTTTGCTAGTAATAATTGTGTGTATTATGCAGTCAGGGAATCTTTAGAGTCCGTTATGCTGTCAGTTCGTGATACCTACTATGAACTGCACACAGGACACCTAATACGGTGTTTAGTAATTATTCTCAGTCCACTTTGATTGTCGATGACAGATCTGTTCCACTAGTCAACATTAGAAAAATAAATAAATAATTTGTCCTACTTCGTACTTTCATTTTGTAATCGAGACTTTTATTATGTATTGTTTGTTAAAGCTCAACATGAAACTAATATTTACCAATTTACTTTCAGATGAATCAAAACTAAAAGGCAAATGTAATATACTTTTTATCACTGGTAGGAGAAAAAAATCTGCCAACTGCCAAAAGGGAGAAGAAATATAACATTGAAGACAACTGCCAAACGCTCATAATTCTCCGTTATACAAATATATACACTCAGTGTAAGTTTTCTCTATAGGTTGACGTCCATTGAACCTTCCATCAACAAACACTGGGAAAATCTATTAATTCCTGTAATTTCAGTGAAAGGAAGGGAGAGTGATACAGACTTTTGGGGCACGCAGATGAACCACGAGGTATAAGCCTTGTCCACTACAATAGAGAGTTCGTTAGGTCAAATCTTTTGCCACCGGGACACGAATTAGGATACAACTCACATCTGATTGTATGTTGCACTAATTCTTACGCACGTCCAACAGCAGCAACACAATTTTCCCTTAGACAACCGTAGTTTCAACTCAGTACCAAAGGAATCTAAAAGCATGGTTGTATTGCCGTTTGAAAGCTTCCAAAAATACATTTACCATTAAAAAAAAATACATAGTCTATCGTTCTTCTCCAAAAGTAAATTCAATATATAAGGAACAATAATCCAAACATGCCATAAACGATTAAAGCATATACGGTGGTAATTTCACCCGTGCAGTTTGCTTAAACTTGTAAGAAGAACCTTTTCGACACAATCGCTCAACAATCTTTTCCTGTACGTATATCCAGCAAGTTACAGACATTATCACAAAAATACAAAAGAAATTCACTTCCTCAAAATTCTTGTTTTGACACCGCCTGAAATATATTAAACAAAGTAAGATAAGACTAAAAACATGCAGCTGAAAGTACTATAATAAGAGAAATAAGAATGCAATGTCGACCTAGATCATTAATTCCCCTTCCAAGCACCCCGCCCCACCTTAAAAAAAATGGAGGAAAAAAGAATCCTCCACATACCTTCAATTTGCTCAAATTCAATCTGCTTAACCAAGTCGGATGATGCATTATACTCAAACCTAAAAAGGAATTACGAAGCATGTATTTAGTGCTAGATTAAAGTCAAGAGAATTTCGTAATAATGATTGAAAACAATACTCCACAGAATTTACAACAACGACATTGTAAAGAAGACCATACAAAACATTAATCAAACATGTTGGGTTAACGTAATATATTTGGTTTGGGAAAACCACATCTCATGAACACATTTTAGTCCTTGATTGTTAGCTTCGAAATACAGTATGGACCATGTCTATAAACAACAACCAACTCACTAGAAACAATTTAAAACTAGGGGTTAGAAAATGTTAAAGAAAGGGCATACGACATACACATAAAAAAACACATAACCAGGTTATAAACAGAAAAGAAAAACATGTCAACTGCTTATTGTCTTACATAACTAAAAGTGAGACACTCAACAGAAAAGTAAAACAGAGAGACAACAGAAAAGGGATCAGGGAATGCAGTCATGTTGCAGACATCTGCAATACAGGTCTACACTGCGTATACCCAGGGGTGACGTTTTCATGTTTATCGGGACCTATCTTGTGAGTATTAGGACTTCAGAAATGGGATACTGATCTTAATAGCAGTCAAGGGTCTAACGAATTACTTAGAATTCCCATTGGCAATGGACCATAATTCTCATACATAATCAATAAATTTATACAGCTGCCACAGACACACCAGATATCATCGTACATAACCAAGATAGACAAAGATGAAATACTGGGATGGTACAGAAAATGGATTAACTTCTTATAATCTCTAAGTGTTTTCAATGTTTTATAGTGTAAAACTTCAATCAGTAATCCACACAGAAGAATGCAGCTCAACTAAGTAGCATGAAATGTAACAAGATTTGCTGAAACAAGGAAAAAAATTCTTTTAACTTTCCAAAGCTAATTTGTAAGCATACCATCTCTATTTAGACCATGAATTTGAAAATGAAGGATCACCAACAAAGTCAATTGTTTGCTAGCGTGTATATACAAAATTTCTAAACACATTCTGTAAAAATTCCCAGGGACCCACTGTAGATCGTGTAAACAATCACATACAAGTACAATTACAAAGGATGGAGCAATGTAAGAGCGAGCAATAGGTGTAAACTCCAAGTACCTATTGGAAGAAACGACCTCAGGTTCATAAGCTTCAACAAAGGCAGTGATGATTTCATTCTTTCTAGCGCTAGCTATGAGCAAATCATACTCTGTCGGAATTATAACTATAAGAAAGTTATCAGTTAACTCACTGACACAAATTTTCTCAACCGCCGCAAGGGCTATCCTCCGTCTGAGGGAATCAGTTGCAGGGTCAATTAGGTAAACCGCAAAATCCGTAATCATCAGATATCGATATTTCATCTTCCCAGAACCAGTGAACTTCAAAACTTTATCTGCAAATAGAACAATCTGATCACCTGAAAACAGAACGCCACACAACATTTAAGATTTTCACAAATTACTCTGTGTCTGTTTTTCTTCTATAACAATACATACGAGTTTCATGAATTGTAACGCGTTATTAACATTACAACAACCGCACTCTTCAATTTCATAAATAAGATGCATATTAAAATAACGGGTATAAGAGTGATAGAAATTATTTTTTATTTTGAAAAAAAAAAGTGAGGTTTATCACAGGGAAGCTTCAACCTTGCTTGTATAGAAGCTTCATCACGTTGGGGTGAGAACGGATGTCGATGTAGTCCCGTTTACGGATCTTCTCTTCCGGTTCCTCTTGTTGAACCTGAGAGGATTCATCCCCTGGAGCGTCTTCGTTTTTGGAATCGTCGATCTGATCCCCTTCCGACATCCTCCACCGTGTTAGCCAAATCAGAAAGAAAGGTTGAGATTGGAAGAGTGGTTACGAGTTATGAGTTGAGATCCATGAGTCAACTCGCCCGCGTTGAGCCGTGTGTTGGTCCAGTGGACCCCATCCAGCTGGCTCTCGTTCATTATTTCTAGCGTTCTCACCTTCGTATAGTCCAATTCCACTTTTTTTTTTTTTTTTTTTTTATTTACCTTCATAATATTGATAATTAATTATTACTTTATTCTAGTTATAAAAATACAAACATCTCATTGCCAGAAAAAAATACCCAGTTTTCTCCTTGTCACCTTCCGCGGTTTGATTCTACTTCCTGTCCAAATCCACTGATTTGTGAGATAGAAGTTTCTAGAATAACATATCGATAAGGCAGAAAATTAGAGCACATGTTTTGTAATTATTCAACTATCATATATATAAAGAAAAGTAGACAATGATGTATGAAATTAATTGAATTAATTAACGTGTACCGTTTTATTGTACATAATGGAATTATAATAAAAGCATATCTTAATTATTTTAAAAGTATTAAATCATGTTTAATATTTTATTTTTAACCTAATGGTATTTATTCCTTACTTTTTCTATGGTACATGCATCTATTAACAAAATTCAATTATGCAGGCGCACACATAAACCTAATAATGCTTTAATAATTATGTGGAGTTGGTGGTATGGTAAAGTAGATTTCTTGCTCTAACTTTTGATTAATAACTAATGAAAAAAATAGGAATGCATTAAGAGGAAAAGGAACACGGTTAGAATATATTGATTGAGGAATAATAGGATAGGATCGGAAAGAAAGATGGTTTGTTTTAGGTGCCACTTTTTGACCTGGGTGGGAAAAAGGAGTGGATTTCGTACAAAAAACGCTAAGTAGGGACCCACGACCGTTCGCTTATGCTTCCTTCATGCGTCTTCGAATGACGAGATGGTCGAAAGGAGAAAAATATGGAAAAGAGGGTAATGGTTTGAGTAAAAGGAAAATTAAGGAAAGTGTTAATATTATTTTTGCTAATAAAAAAAAAGTTGTGAAGATGTCTGTCCATAATAACAAAATTATTTATGCATGTTTTTTGTAATAATAATAATTCCTTATAATTGTCTCTTTTTAATTGAAAAATAATCTTAATTATTAATAATCATAAAAACTTTTTATTTTAATTTTTCTTGTTACCTACTTTTTTCATTTTTCTTATGTCTTCGAAAGAGAAGATAGGATGGGAAAGTAAAATTAATAATAATTGAGAAAAAGAAAGAATAATTATAGCGATAAAAAGAAAAATAAGGGCGGGAGAGGAGAAAGAATTGTAAAAAGGAAAGGGGAAGGAAGAAGGCAAGAGGGAGTGGATCGATTCCTATCAGCTGCACCAGACATTTATAAAAGCACTTTTCCATCCCCAAATCCCTCACAATCTTCCATTTTTGCCTTTCTCTCTCCTTCGCCACACAAAAAATAATACAAAACAAAAAGAAAAGAAAAAACTAGAATAAGAATAAGGAGAAGGTAGAGTAATCACGTCTATCTACCGAGATCTATTCCTCTGTTTATGTTTTGTTGCGTTGTGGCTAATTAATTTCTCATCTGATTTTCGATTTCGGTTAGGTTTTCGTGATGGCGTCGAAGCGGATCTTGAAGGAACTTAAGGATCTCCAGAAGGATCCACCAACCTCTTGCAGCGCCGGTATTTTTTTTTATTTAATTTGTTTTTTCGTTTTGTTTTGTAAGTTTGGTTTCGATGAAAGAACTTTATACGATCGCTGATTCTATATCGTTGAATGATCGTGTGTGGTATTTTCGAAATTAGCATAGTAGTTTACCCGTTCGTAGATTGTTGTTACTGTATGGTAACAGTGATCTAGGCATGATTTGGGGCTTCTGACAATGAATCGATTGTGCTCATATTTTGGTATTAACTAAAATTTTTATACATGTATTTGGGACGCTTATGATGATCGGGTGGTGCTGTGTGGACGTTCAACAATTTTTTGTTATTGTTATAGTACATTTTAGGGATGTGTGATATTCTTTTTCGTTGGAACGGATTCTGTACGTGTTTTAAGCTTTAAAAAAAAAATTACCTGATAAATGATGATATCATTTTCTGGACGATGCCTCTGTTACCCGATGCCTTGCTGTGTGTTTCATGGTTAAATTTGCAATAAGGAACTGGTTTACCTGCAGTTGAGGACAGCGATTGTACATGTTGTTCCTCTCTGAGTATTACCCAACAATTGGTGTGATCATAAGTATTCATGACCCTTATTCCTCGTTTTGGATCGCTGCTTGTGTTATTGTCCAACCTGATTGAAGGGGTGATCCAAACTAATTTCTCTGCTAGGTTACGTAAAATCTTTTTAAGATAGTCATATGACCTATACCTTTATTGCCAATTTGACGATTAATGGTATATTATTATGACGAGATTAATTGGTTTATTTCGAAGACGTGTAATTTTGCTGTTTCCTATTCACATGGAGTTATAAAATTAAATATAGTTGGATAAACCTGTTGGAAATTCGCTTTAGGACTTAGGAATCGATTGAGCGCCTGAGATGTGCTTGTATATTGGGCCTTAGGGATGTGTTCAATCTAGCTATGTGTTGTTATCATTTAGAAAAACTTGGTGCTTATCCCACATTTGTCGTTTGTTTTTTAAAATATTGCAGGACCTGTTGCTGAAGACATGTTTCACTGGCAAGCAACAATTATGGGTCCTCCAGACAGTCCTTATGCTGGAGGTGTTTTCCTCGTGACTATTCATTTTCCTCCAGACTATCCCTTCAAGCCACCCAAGGTTTGTATATATGAGATGTCTATTTCTATAATATTTCTATATTTCCTTTAATTCTGTACCGGTTGTGTTTTAAATAATGCGATAGTACATTTTTCCCACTTGTTTAGCTTGTTTGGAGATTTTATGTTCTAAGGGAGCCTTTTTAACAGTGAATGCTTCCATGGAACTCTTATTTCTTACCAAGAATTAAATCTATTGCTTGTTCTCAATTTTCAAAATAGTACAAATTCTAACGATTACATTGTTGAAAATTTTAATGAGAATTCTGTTTTGTGAATATAAAACATTCTGTGTTGTATAGCGTCATGAGTCCTGTGCGGTACAAGGCCTTCAGTTTATCTTGTGTATACTCATGGATTGTGAATGCCTTTCAGGTTGCATTCAGGACGAAGGTATTTCACCCAAATATTAATAGCAATGGAAGCATTTGCCTTGACATCTTGAAGGAACAGTGGAGCCCTGCCCTAACTATTTCCAAGGTTTGTTTCTTCTTGGTTTTACATAATAAGTTATTCCTTAAACTATGTTTTGATCATTCTTCCTACTTCGAAAAGTTGCTCATACTTAGATGTGTTCGCTGCTTTATTGGCACATGATCCTAATACTTGTATTCAATTTCTATATACAATATTAAAGTTGCTTTTAAGCTATGATCCTATATCTGTCTACGGTATCATTAAAGATGTTTGACCTCAATATTTGTTAATATTATAGTCATTTTTTGTGGAACGATGTAAACTAATTTTGCTAATGAAAAATTAAAATATTTGTATTTCTTTACAATGAAGTCCGAATAGACGTTTTAAGTTTGGAATTATGTTGTCAATTGAGTAATTCTCATGGAAGGAACGGCCATATATAGCTTGATGGTTGATTCTTTTAAGCGGCCAAGCAGTTGTTTGGCTCTTGTAGTTGGGGTTTTAAGCCGTCACCGTTCCAATTACTTGTTGTTTGGAAGAGACTATGTCCAATTACTTATTGTTTGGAAGAGACTATGTCCAATTACTTATTGTTTGGAAGAGACTATGTCCAATTACTTGTTTGGAAGAGACTATGTCCAATTACAACTAAGCATCGTTTACTTTGTCTTTGCCGTGTTTAGGTGTTGCTCTCAATTTGTTCCCTGTTGACGGACCCCAATCCTGATGACCCTTTGGTTCCCGAGATCGCCCACATGTACAAGACAGATAGGACTAAGTACGAGTCAACTGCGAGAAGCTGGACCCAGAAATATGCTATGGGTTAAGTGACCTGTGGTATGTGTGATGGAGAGAGCCTTTCTACTTCCAATGTTTAGGCCTCTCAGCCCTTGTATGAATATTTGTTGTTTTCGATTATGATTAAGGCCCCTCCATTTGAAGATGAAAGGGGGAAAACGTTTATACTACTCTTGGTTTTCAAATGGTAATTTAGAACAGTGAAATGTGGCCCAAATCAAATGTTATTCTCAAATTTATAAACCTTCTACTGGTGCCATTGCATGTTTATTATTTTTTTCCCTTTCAATTGAAGAGTTTCTCATTACATGTTAGTTTTCTCATCTAGCGCAGATCGATGTAAAAAGTCTTAAGTGAGGAAGGTTTTTTTTAAAATAAAGTCAAAAATTACCATCGCTCAATAATGAGATCATCAGGAGGATAAATTATCGTAAGCTATGTATTATAACACCTTACTCCTATAATTATTTATTATACGAACTTGGTACTTCTCTTTCGAAAAATGAACATTAACTTGTCTTATTTTGTTGGGGGAAAAATGCATTTAGTGGCATTTATGATCATTGTAATTTTAAATAAACATTTATCTCCCTTATATTTATAGCAAATAATACTCCCATTTTAATTTTATATTTTTATTGAAGTGATATTTTTTTATTTTATCTAAGGCTTTCGTATTGATTAAAATTTAAATTTAAATAAAATATTATGCAAAATATTTTTTAAAAAAATATAAAAGTAAAGTATTTAACAAATTTATAAAAATATGAGAAATTAATAGGAAATTGTTTATTAAGAAAAATAAAGATGGATATTTATTTGAAAGTGATAGATATGTCATTAAGTGTGTCCGCTTATATATGACTGCACCTGGGTAAATTTTTCATTGTTACCTTGGCCGGAGTAAAAGTTTAAACCGGTTGGTTTATATACTAGCAATGGCAAAAGGCGTAATTTGGTGCCTATACATGATGTCTATTTCTCACGATGTTCTTACGATCTCCTTAGCTTTATATCACTTTTCTTTTAAACTTAAAAGAGGGTGTGGACGCTTTCTTTTTAGTTGGAGTATATGCATCAACTAATTATAGAAGAAGGATTCTTTCTAAGGAGTTCAATTATTTATCCATCATAAATCATATACTTGGCATCGACGACTTCAATGTGTTACGTTTTTATAGGGGTATAAAATAGCAGGTCAACCATATAGTAGATCTATAATTAAATTTAATGAATGATAGATGGTATGAACTACTACAATGCACAATTTAATTGAATCAACAAAAAAAAAAGTTGACATAAAATAAATGAGAGGCTTAATACAGTTCTTATAATACAAAATTATTTCATCTTTGATAGAGTCGTTTATAATGCAAAACTATTTAATTTTTGACAAAAAGTTACATGGTATGCTGGTCAAAACGCGTCTAAATTATTGTCATAATTTTTACGTTAGATATCTTTTAATTTTTTTTTTCTTTTGAGTTTCTCTCTATGTGGACAGAACATAGTAGATGAAGTTGAAAGTAATTTGAATCAAATCTAAGCTTATATTGAAAAATCAGATTACGGTGATGATATTACAATGAAAAAAAAAAAAAAAAAAAACTAGTAATGATAGAGTTAAATACAATACACATCAGTCATATTAAGAGGAATTTTAATAGCGTGGAGGGAAATAAATATATCAAGTTCTTTCATCCTTGGGTTAGAATTAGGTCTAACATACACTCTTTTTTTTTTCTTAAAACATAATGATAATTTGTTTATTAATAAGGTTGAGATTGAGACATCTGACGATAAAAAAAATTTTATTTATTTATTTATTATTATTATTATTTTCTACAATATGCTTAAATTTAAAGGAAAAATTATACGATGATATCTAATTATAATTAATATATATATATATATATATATATATATATATATATATATATTTATTTATAGTTTTT
>Ga0209589_1003441_pt1 | contig 27632 bp, 13 predicted proteins | sample CowpeawhiteBW_FD_187525 | JGI IMG/M metagenome (GOLD analysis project Ga0209589, IMG submission 187525) | Root nodule microbial communities of legume samples collected from California USA - Cow pea white BW (SPAdes) (version 2) | ecosystem: Host-associated > Plants > Roots > Nodule | place: USA...
AAAAAAAAAATAAAATTTTATAATATAAAATATATATATATATATATATATATATATATATATATGTATGTATATATATATATTAAGTTATTAATATATAAAAATAAGATTTTGTATAGGAGTTTGTTGAGAATTGATTTAGTATGAAAAGTGGTTATAAATATATTACTCTTGTAAATATTTATCTACATGTTCTTTTTTATCTTTCTTGTCTCTTTTTCACTTTTTAAAATATTTTTTATATTCGTAGTTGTTCTTATCGCTTATCTTGTTTCACTCTCTTATTTATTTTATTCTCTTTTGCTTTACATTAGTCATCTTATTTGCCATTTATCATATTTGGACTTGTTTCTCCTTCAAATGAATGACAATGCACCTCTAAAGATAATCATTTAAATTATAAGTAATTAGTATTGCATTTCTACAAATTTACAATCTTACTTTGAGTAGATTAAATGACACTTGAGAATGTGAACTTCAATATTTATATTTGTGATATTCTTTAAAGTGATATTATTTATATTGCTTTTATATGTTTAATGAGTTGGACTTGGGATTCTCCAACTCTCAACAAATTCCATTGTTTCACTTTTAGGAAATATGCTTTAAATCAATTTGCTTTGAAACACGATGTATATGAATTATTGAACCTTCTAACTCACTCATCCAATGCATGACTAGAAAGTTGAAATGCAAACTTTATTCATCCAATGACTAATTAAGGAACAAATTTATTTTACTATAACTATCTACATGTGCAATTTTTAAATAGATAAATTATAGTTAGTCATTTAAAATTCTTGCAATAATTATTTTCTAATACAAATGTCACTGATAGTTTCTTGTTATGAATATCAAATTTCCAAATTTTGTATATAATTACATTAATAAAGTCATACTCTTTAAAAGAAGTAGTTATCCACCATGCCTTTGAAGCCATATTTTTCTTAACGAACCTCATGCAATTTTTCTTTAACACTCTCCCACCCACACTCTTGATGTATGTTAAAATTGTTATATTATTAATTGTTAATTTTATTTCTAATTAATATAATTCTCACACATATCCCATGGCCTCTATATTGGTATACTCATAAGTGATCTTCAGGTGTCTAAACCCGTATACAAAAAGTATGTACAATCATTCAACCCTCATATGTCAAGGTTAATGACTTGTACATTTGACTAAAAAAGATCCCTACCCTTTATTCAAACAATGTTGGTCTTAGCACATATATCGTACAAACAAAGAGAGATTGGCATGCAATTGCAAGGGAGAACATATTCATTAAGCATACAAAAATTGTGTTGCTATACTCCCTGCAATAGTCCATGCCTATAGTTTGTCAACTTTTTTTTATCATTCATCACTTTCACTTAGCTATGATTCCAGGACACAAATTAAATTATTAAACTACCTTCGTTTCCATATGAAGCTTGGTCCTGATGTTCTTGGAAACTTTGCTAGCTCTTGTACCCATAGGTATAAATGTGAGGAAAAGCATGCAAGCCGACACATTACAAATTTCATCTGTCTCAGCAATATCATTATTTTTTCTTGTATTGCCCTACTCCTTGTCCATGCCATAAATATGTTTAGTCAGGTTTCAACAATACTTATGGGATGAGGTTGTTCTTGTTGTGGATATGTTAGGGAGATTTTCCTCCTAGTTTTGTCTTCCACTTGTGTTCATCCTTGCAAATAAAATCCTATAGATTAGGTCTAATTTGGGTAAGCGATAACCCTACAGTGGTGATATGTTTATGCAATCTTGATTTTTGTGCATAATCGCATTATTTTTTACCATATCTTTCCCAAGCTATTTGAATATATCTTTGAAGCCTGATTTATAATGCACTATACAAAATCAATAATAACATATATGTCTACTTTCCAATCAAACAAAGTGCCTACTTATAGTTTGTGTAGGCTAACATATGTGTAGACATCTTATAACAATGTTTTAATGCAACGTACTAGGCATAAATACCAATTGAAGTATGAGAAAGTTTATATTTTTTTTTCCTTATCCATGTCCATAACTAGGAGTGACAATGCAGGCATGCCACATTGGTCAGTCTGAAGGCCTACAACGTAAAGCGCGAGGTCGACTTTGGTTTTGAACCCGGCTTGCATAACTCGTAGTTTGCGCAGGCTTAGAAGGAGCACGGGGGCTGACCCGCAAGCCAGCAAATCTCCCATAATTCATCAAAATTGAATTTGATTTTCGGAACACACATAGCCTCCTCTATCTCTCTCCCTACTCTTTTCTTTTCTTTGTGTTCGTTTGTCTCGTCTTTGTGCAACCCCCCAACCCAAGTTAGTGTTCTTTCTCTACTCTTTTCGCGTTCGTCTCGTCTTTCTCGTGCCATCACTCACTCAGGTCAGGTTTGTTTCTCTGTTATATTATCATTTGTTCATTTGTTGGCCTTTCTCACAGCATACATAGTTTTCTTTGTTCTCGTTTGTTCATCTTTCTCGTCGGGCACATCTCTTCTCACAGCATGTGCATCTCTTCTAGCAACGCCTCTTCCCTGCATTAGCGGGGACATTTATTGCCAACATTGTTGATCCTAGCCAACGGTGCACCCTCCCAACGATGATGGTCCACCAACAACGGCGGTGTTGGTTCCAGTTAGTGGCACGACATCTCCTCTCTTGCCTCCCACCATCTTATTTCCCTTCCAATGAAACATGTATATTGAAGGTACAATATTGTTTTTGTTCGTATATTTTGTGAAGTCGATATCATTTGGGATAAATATTATATATGTATATGACTTTGACCTGAGTTATTTGTTCATGGTGTTCAAATACAATAAATTATTTTAGTAGTAACTGTCTGGGTAACTTCCATATAGCAATAAATTATTCAACTTGATTTGTTGATTTGCTAGTATTGTATTGTTGATTTTGCTTATATTTTATTGGTGATTTGATAATATTGTATTGGCAATTTGTTGATATTGAATTGAATATGATATTGAATTGAATATGATATTGAACATTAGTGTAATTATAATCAGGAAGTTAAATTTGAATTTAGAAATTAGAATGGATGAAAATGATGTTAATACTCATTTGTGAAAATGAGATTAAGGAAGATGATATTGACAAAGAATTTGGAACGGTTGAAACTGATAAAAGAAAAATAAGGCTAGCACAATTAAATCTTCATTTAACATTGAGTCTCAGATTTTTAATAAATATAGGAATCAACTTTTGCTTGAGAATGTGGAAGCAACTATCTACACTTTTAATTAGAAACATGGATTTGATGTTGAGAGTAATTATTTGACTTTGTTTGATGCTATTTGTTATTGAATTATTTTTATTTAAAATTCATATGATGATCGTTTTGTTTCATTGTTTGCAGGTGATGGAGAAGATATTTATGTTCCAAACTCCTAAGGATTCCCAAATATCTTGTTGGAACTCTTCACTAGACCTTCTTCTTCGACCTTCTACTTCATCTTCCATCACTGGTTGTATTGATGCTAACTGGGGTCTGATCTAGGTGTTAAGAAATCAACAATTGGCTTTTGCATATACCTTGAAAAGAACATTGTCTCTTGGATCTCTTAAAAGCAATGTGTTGTCTCAAGAAGCACCATTAGGCTGACTCACATGGATCAAATCTCTTCTTCATCGATTGCACATATATCTTGTAAAAGCAGTTCTCTACTATGATAATCTAGGAGTTGTTTTTGTTGGTTGCCAATTCTATTCTCCATTCTCAGTCTAAGCACTTTGAGCTTGGTATTCATTTCATAAGTGATAATGTTCACAAAAATCTCATTCAACTTTTGCATCTTCTTGGCAAACTTCAGATTGTTGAAGTTCTCACAAAACCTCTGTCTAGAGACTTTTTTCAATCCTTTCGTGATAAACATATGGTGCTTCAAAAAACCACCAAAAGTTTAAGGGGATGATAATGTATATAGTGCCATGTGGCTTAATGTAACTGACACAACTGTAAAACCAGTTCTCTAGTGTGGGTTTGGATGGGAGTTTACAATATACTTAGGAGTTCCATTTAATTCTTAGGAGTTTCATGTAATAATTTTAGTAAAATATACGTAATTATTAAATATGTTTTATAAATTCAATAAACTTTGAATGTTACATGTCATGTTTATAATTTTAAATATATGTTCATTTTATTGGTGGTTGGATGTATCATGGAAGGTGAACATCACTTGAAAAGTTTTAGCTTTTAGTTAAAAATACCACTGAAAGAGGTGTTTGCATTGTGTATTTATAAAAGAAATGGGAGAGTGATGTGTGTGAAAGGATGATAAAACATTCTTGTGAATTCAATAGCTGCCTCCACGCAGCTTCATGAGCACAGATAGATCCTTCATCTACCAACTTATATTTAGAATGAATTCTTAAAAAATTAGTTATTTACTAAACTTAATAGAACTTTATAATATACAAATGTATAAATATAATAGTACAAGTAAAAATTTGATTATTAGTCCCCCTTATGGAATTTTGCAAAAAATATAACCCTGTTGTATTTTAATTTTTTTATAAATTGATAATTGATAATGTAATGCAGATAAGAGGCAATTATTATATAGTTTGTCACAAGTAAAAAATAAATAAATGGCCGTGAAATATACAGCCTGGTAAACTGAATTATATGTGACACATTAAAAATACAAATAATTTGACCACATGATTGTTATATAAAATAAAGATAAAATATATTAAAAGTTACATTTTGGAATAAATTTATTGAAATACTTGTTTTGTTGTGGTATGAAAATAGGGAGGAAAGTTGTGTATACATCAACATCAAGTAATTAAGGCTAGTGAATGAGTTGTGAATTATGAGACATCATAGTTAAATAGATTTTGTCGTAGAGTGATCCATGTTAACAGGATTCAGCTGGTTACAAGTTACAACTCTCAACTCTTCTTCAACTACTATTTTCTCTCAATCTAACCAAACCAAATTTTAACCAAACTTTTCTCTACTTTCATCCATATATCAAACTATAAAATTCATTATCTCTTTCCATCCATTTTTTCTATAACCAAGTTAATTCATGATTTTATCATTGAACTATTTCATGCATATCAAACTATATACCACTCTTATATTTATATATATTGAAAAAATAAAAATATGTAATAACAACAATATATAAAGAAGTCATAAAAATGAATTAATGTATTTTTTCTTTCACTTTTTTAATTCTTGAACTGTCTTTAGGTACAGTTTGTCTTTTTCTTTATTTATGTTCCTTGAAGATGGACCTTCTTGGCAGTGTCACTTTACGTGCAGGAGAGAATTGACATAGAATAAGAAACCTAAGTCTTTTAACTCATTAATACATAATTAAACATATATTGTTGAAAAGTATGAGTGAGCAAGAATAAGAGCAAAGCAAGAGCAGAATTTAATACTACTCATCAAAGCTAAGACTATTATTATATTATTTTGGTACCAAGTAATTGAGTTAGACTTTAGACCTCTTTTAATCGCATTTATTATACTTGTTTTCAGATTTTAATTTTCAAGAACATATTTGTGAAGTATTAATATAATAGCGTGTTCAACAAAGTCCAAGCCAATTCCGCTCCAAGGATAGAGAGAGATTCCCGGAGAACCGTGCGTGGGCTTAATATTAAACCATTGATAATCTCAATTAATTAATGCATCTTTAAATCTTAATCACGATATCTTCTATATAAAAAAAGTAATGATCCGTGCAAGACAACTCAGCCCTCTATGTGTTTTATTCAAATTATTGGACGAAAATCGAGAAGGAGAGAGATTAATGTAATGATTTAGCACCATTTTAAGAACAACTTCTTAGTATTATAAAATGTGGGTACTATGTCTTAAACTAATAATTTTGATTAAAAAATAATATTAAAAATAATGATAATTAACACATTAAAGTTGTGTATTTATTTATGAATGTATTTGAATACAGGCACAAGATACAGCTGTATTTATAACATTGGCCTTCTCATATCTGTTGTGTATAATATAATGTATTTTAAGTTGGTCACGCCACGCTAAGATATGAAGGTCCATTGAGTTATTTGCCATTAGGATCAAGTACTATTTTTAGAACTGGTGCTGCCTTTAAAATATAAAAAAAAAAGAAAAAAAAAAAAAAAAAGAAAAAAAAAAAGAGAGAATAAGAGTGAATCAATGGGAGTGAAGATATTGTTTGAATCAATGAAAACTACGTAATTACTTTTAAGAAAATTATTTTATCAAATAATAAAATTATTTTAATTTAATAAATAATAAAATCATGTAATACAAAAAATTATATTGATGACAAATGAGTGAACAATAATAAAAACTTTCTCTTAAATAAGTTTCTTGATTTTTATTGGTCAAGAGCAACCTTTTGTAGACATACGATGTTTTTAAAATACTGCTCCTTAAAAACATCTTAAATGTCTATTTAAAAAGAAAAGTTAAACAACGCTATAAACTTAATGGTCAAGAATGGTTTTATGAATATTACAAACAAAGTACCCACCATTGTATTTTGTTGACTAAAGTTTTAATCTTCAATAATTTAATTCTGTGTATAATACAAACAAAAATGTTCATTATTTATACATTTTAAACTAATGATTTACTAACTTTCTCAAGAAATAATAATAACATATAGCAAAAGGACAGCGTAAAAATTGTCATTCAGTGCAATCCTACACTAGCTAAGGAGTCATGTGCACTTCAATTTTTTGTTTTAATTTTCTGTGTTTCTTTACGTTCTTTAATAGCAGTTTAAAAGCATATCCTTATTTATAATTTATTTTTTAAATGCTAATCAATTATTGGTTTCTTAAACATGTTTTTTCTCCTTGCACGGATCAGATCATGTTGGATGATGGTTATCAGTACCTGGAAAATAGAAGATTTTTCAGATAATCGGTCACTGTTGATGTTAATATTGGTAGACTAATATGATATTATTAATTAAAATATATTAAAAAATATGATAAAAAAATATCTGATGGAATGTGATTTTTTTTATGGAAGATAAAGTTGAAGAAGTATTATGATTATGTTGCATTTATTTGGTTGGTTAAGGAGAGCAATAATTATGGAAACATAGGAGACTTAAATTGATGGAAGTAGATTTTAGGATTTGAAGAGGAACAGGAACACTGGTATGATAGCTGGCTCATTCATATCATACTTGTACCATCGATAAGATAAATAATGGAATCGATCATTAGAATAGATGCTACCCTCATTAAAATGTGGGCCACATTACCCACTTCTCTCATTAATCACTTCCATACAACTCTCTTCTTTTTCTGCAAACACTTCTTCCCAAAATCAACTCAGATCAAATTTATATACGTCCATCCAAATTACCACTTAATACTCTTCTACTGTCAAATTATACCAACAAGAATCACTGGACCGGTTATCACGTCATAATTTTTGGACTTTAATTCACATATCTCTTGGATCGAAATCAAATAAAAAAATAATATTTTATTTAATATTATTTTAATATAAATATAATTAAAACAAAAAGATATAATTTTTGTTTAATCAGAAGTATTTTTTCTTAAGTTTCTTCTTTGTGTACGAGGGAATAAATTTTATTACAATTCAGAAGATCTTTAAAATTATTTTCAAATTATCACTTAATACTCTATTTTTTTGTCAAAATATACAAGCAAACTCTCAATGCTGCAAGAATCATAAGACGACTATGATGTCATGATTTTCGGACTTCACCTCACATATCCTTTGAGTCAAATTCAAATGAAAAATAACATTTTATTTAATATTGTTTGATGTAAATACAATTACAACAAAAGACACATTTATTGTTTAATTAGAGGTATTCTTTTTTAAGTTTCTTGCTTGTTTATAAGGGAACGAATTTTGTTATAACTGAGAAGTTCTATAAAATTATTTTCAAATCACCACTTAATACTCTCTTTCTGTCAAAATATACCAACAAAATCTCAATGCTACAAGAATCATTAGAAGGCTATGATGTCATGATTTCCAGACTTCACCTCACACACATCCTTTGGATCGGATTCAAATAAAAAATAACATTTTATTCAATATTATTTAAATGTTAATACAATTAAAACAAAAAGATACATTTATTGTTTAATCAGAGGTATTCTTTTTTAAATTTCTTGCTTGTTTTATAAGGGAAACAAATTTTGTTACAACTGAGAAGGTTTTCAAAATTCTTTTCAAATCACCACTTAATACTTCTTTTTTTCAGAATATATTAATGGCATCTAAGTGCTACAAGAATCATTGGATGATTATGATGTCATGAATGATTTTTGGACTTCACCTCACATATCCTTTGCATCAAATTCAAATAAAAAATAACATTTTATTCAATACTATTTAAATGTAAATACAATTAAAACAAAAAGATACATTTATTGTTTAATCAAAATTATTATTTTTCAAGTTTTTTGCTTGTTTATAAGGGAACAAATTTTGTTACAACTCAGAAGTTTCTCAAAATTCTTTTCAAATCACCACTTAATACTCTTTTTCTTTCAAAATATACAACCAACATCTTTGGGCCACAAGAATCATTGGACGGCTATGATGTCATGATTTCTGGACATCACCTCACACATCCTTTTGATCAGATTCAAATAAAAAAGAACCTTTTATTCAATATTATTTAAATGTAAATACAATTAAAACAAAAAGATACATTTATTGTTCAATCAGAGGTATTCCTTTTCAAGTTTCTTGCTTGTTTATATGGGAACAAATTTTATTACAAGTTCCTCAAAATTCTTTTCAAATCACCACTTAATACTCTTTTTTTTTTTTCAAAATATGCAAACAACAGTTAAGTGCTACAAGAATCATTGGACGATTATGATGTCATGATTGATTTTCGAACTTGACCTCACACATCCTTTGCATCAAATTCAAAGAAAAAATAACCTTTTATTCAATACTATTTAAATGTAAATACAATTAAAACAAAAAGATACATTTATTGTTCATTTATTGTTTAATCAGAATTATTCTTTTTGAAGTTTTTTGATTGTTTACAAGGGAACAAATTTTGTTACAACTCAGAAGTTGGTCAAAATTCTTTTCAAATCACCACTTAATACTCTTTTTCTGTCAAAATATACAAACAACATCTCTGTGCTACAAGAATCATTGGACAACTATGATGTCATGATTTCTGGACTTCACCTTACACATCCTTCTGATCAGATTCAAATAAAAAATAACCTTTTATTCAATAATATTTAAATGTAAATACAATTAAAACAAAAAGATACCTTTATTGTTTAAACAGAGGTATTCTTTTTTAAGTTTCTTACTTGTTTATAAAGGAACAAATTTTATTATATCTCAGAAGTTCCTCAAAATTCTTTTCAAATCCACTTAATACTCTCTTTTTTTTCAAACTATAATAAAGACATTTAAGTGCAACAAGAATCGTTTGACAGTTATGATGTCATGATTGATTTTCGGACTTCACCTCACATATCCTTTGCATCAAATTCAAATAAAAAAGAATCTTTTATTCAATACTATTTAAATGTAAATACAATTAAAACAAAAAGATACATTTATTGTTTAATCAGAATTATTCTTTTTCAAGTTTTTTGCTTCTTTATAAGGGAACATATTTTGTTACAACTTAGAAGTTCTCAAAATTCTTTTCAAATCAACACTTAATACTCTCTTTTTTGTCAAAATATGCCAGCATCTTTGTGCTACAAGAATCATTGGACGGCTATGATATCATGATTTCCGGACTTCACCTCACACATCCTTATGATCAGATTCAAATAAAAAATAACCTTTTATTCAATACAATTTAAATGTAAATACAATTAAAACAAAAATATACATTTATTGTTTAATCATAGGTATTGTTTTTTCAAGTTTCTTGCTTGTTTATAAGGGAACAAATTTTGTTACAACTCAGAAGTTCCTCAAAATTCTTTTCAAATCACCACTTAATTCTCTCTTTCTGTCAAAATACACCAACAACATCTCAGTGCTACAAGAATAATTGGACAACTATGATGTCATGATTTTCGGACTTCACCTCACACATCCTTTGGATATGATTCAAATAAAAAATAACCTTTTATTCAATACTGTTTAAATGCTAATACAATTAAAACAAAAAGATACATTTATTATTTAATCAAAGGTATTCTTTTTCAAGTTTCTTACTTGTTTATAAGGAAACAAATTTTGTTACAACTGAGAAGTTCCACAAAATTATTTTCAAATCACCATTTAATACTACCTTTCTATCAAAATATACCAACAAAATCTCAGTGCTACAAGAATCATTAGAAGGCTATGAAGTCATGATTTCTAGACTTCACCTCACACATCCTTGGGATGGGATTCAAATAAAAAATAAACTTTTATTCAATATTGTTTAAATGTTAATACAATTAAAACAAAAAGATACATTTATTGTTTAATCAGAATTATTCTTTTTCAAGTACTTTGCTTGTTTATAAGGGAATAAATTTTGTTACAACTTAGAAGTTCCTCAAAATTCTTTTCAAATAACCACTTAATACTCTTTTTCTGTCAAAATATACCAACAACATCTCTGTGCTACAAGAATCATTGGATGACTATGATGTCATGACTTCCGGACTTCACCTCACACATTTTTTTGATCAGATTCAAATAAAAAATAACCTTTTATTCAATACTATTTAAATGTAAATACAATTAATACAAAAATAGACATTTATTGTTTAATAAGAGATATTCTTTTTCAAGTTTCTTGTTTATTTATAAAGGAACGAATTTTGTTACAACTCAGAAGTTCTTCAAAATTCTTTTCAAATCACCACTTAATACTCTCTTTCTATCAAAATATACCAACAATATCTCAATGCTACAAGAATTATTGGACGACTATGATGTCATGATTTCCAGACTTCATCTCACACATCTTTTGGATCGAATTCAAATAAAAAATAATCTTTTATTCAATACTGTTTAAATGTTAATACAATTAAAACAAAAAGATACATTTATTGTTTAATAAGAGGTATTCTTTTCTAAGTTTCTTGCTTGTTTATATGGGAACGAATTTTGTTACAATTGAGAAGTTTCTCAAAATCCTTTTCAAATCAACACTTAATACTCTTTTTTTTTTTCAAAATATACTAACAACATCTTAGTGCTACAAGAATCATTGTAGGACTATGATGTTATGATTTTCGAACTTCACCTCACACATCCTTTGAATCAAATTCAAATAAAAAAAAACCTTTTATTCAATGTTGTCTAAATGTAAATACAATTAGAAAGAAAAATAAATTTATTTTCAAGTTTGTTGCTTGTTTATAATGTTGTGTTTGGATTGGGGTGTGAATTTGGAGGAGTGAATTTGCGTTGATTTGAGTTATTTGTTAGTAAAGATGAGGTTATTTGGATCAAGGGAAAGATGCTATGATTTGAGTGGATATGAACGGGAAGTTTATAAAAGTGTTTATGATGTGATTGATAATATTTAATAAATTATAATTTTTAATGGAGTAAATTGTATGATTACCATTTTACCTTTTATTATAAATAGAAGACATGAAATTAAAATAAAATTAAAAATATTATTTAAAATTAGAAAAATATAATATATTAATATTGTCATTAATAATTTAAAAGAAATTATTATTATTTTCAATGATAACTTGAAATAATTTATAATATAGACTATTTAATTATATCTCCACATTTATTTAAATTTAATTTAATTTATATAATTAATTTATCTATAAAAATATTTATTTAAATAATAATAATATTATTATTATATAATGATAATCATTATAATAATTATAATAATTATTATTATTAATATTAAAAAATAGTAATTATATATATATAATTATTATATACATTTTATTACAAAATACTAATTATTATAATAATAGTATTTATTAATATATATATATTTAAAATATAAAATAAAGTAATATAAATATAAGTAAATTAAATAGTTAAACATAGAAAATAGAAATAATAGAAATAATGAAGTAATTTTGACTTGTTTTTTCATATATTTCTCTTGAATCTAGAAAGCTAAAATCTGCTATTGTACAAATTTGTTCTTTCAAATTAGCATAAATTAATAAATTAATAGAATAAAATACCGTAATTTATTTTCCATTTCCATAAATAATACAGATGCAAATCCAAACACAAAAGAGAAAATATTTTATTACAACTCATAAGTTACTCAAAATTCTTTTCTTTTTTGCTACTTTATCCCAACATGAGAAATTGGTCCAGGAGAAGGTAGGAATCTCATTTTCCCAATGCTTTTTCTTTTCTTGTTGGTTGTTGTGTAACAGAGGAGGCATTGGTATTTAAGGAATGGATGTACATTTTTTTTAGATCTTTTAATTAAATTTGAACTTTTATCCCAATTATCAGCGTTGACTTTTGAAATAAATATGATCGAGTGAAAAACCATTTTTCACCAAATAAACTACACTGAATATAAGGTGGTAAAATATAATTAGCAGTGATAATTCTAAAAAAGTTATATCCCATGCACATGGTGTGGTTGAAAGTAAATTGAAAAGAAAATATTTGAATGATTTAGAATTTCGATGGAAGGACGTGGAAAAGAGTGTAGAGTTGCAGGCGAATATAATATAAAAAGGAAAAAAATATAAATAATTTAGAAGTGAATTAATGTGATGGTGAAAATGTGGTCCCTGGGTGCATCCATCCATCACCATCTCTGGAGATGAAGCCATGCAACGGGAATCATGAGATTCCCTTCCACACCCATTACGGTAGGCATGATAACACCTCATCAAACCACCACGACTCGTCTCGTCTCAACGGATAAGACCATCATCAAACGCCGCCCATCCAACGACTCCAACTCACTCATGTCCACGTGTCCCTCCCTCACTCACCGATCCTGCACCCTTCGCAAACCTCCTCTCCATCCCACCTATTTAACCCTAGTTACTTTCTAACCTCCCCGGTACAACACAAACTCCTTATCCTCCTCACCCTCACTTTCTATTTCTCTCTCTCTGTCTGTGCCAACTTCAACAACTCCACAGCACAACCTCGCTATTCCAATGGGGTCTCAGATCTAGACGCTGCTCTGTTCTTAGTATTCCTATTATTGTCGCTCTTGTTCTTCATCTCCGTTGCTTCCAGAACGACAGCGTTTTCGGTTATATTCCGTTGGACATGCGGCCCAAACTAGCCTACTCCTTCCCCGAGGAGGTGCTGGAGCACGTGTTCTCCTTTATCGAGTGTGACAAGGACCGTGGCTCGATCTCCCTCGTCTGCAAGTCCTGGTATGAGATCGAGCGCTGGTGCCGCCGGAGAGTCTTTGTCGGAAACTGCTATGCGGTCTCTCCAGCCACCGTCGTCAACCGCTTCCCCAAAGTGAGATCCATCACTATCAAGGGCAAACCGCACTTTGCTGACTTCAATTTGGTCCCTGAGGGTTGGGGCGCTTACGTCGGCCCTTGGATCAAGGCCATGGCGGCTGCCTACCCCTGGCTCCAGGAGATCAGGCTCAAGAGGATGGTCGTCACGGACGAATGCTTGGAGCTTATCGCCAAATCGTTCAAGAATTTCGGTGTGCTGGTGCTCACTTCTTGCGAGGGTTTCACCACTGATGGACTTGCTGCCATTGCCGCCCATTGCAGGTTTCATAGCTTATTCTTTTGTTTCCCCTTTCAGTTTGCAAACTCAATTTCAAAGTGAAATGTTGATGAGATTGGTTTGATTACCTTTTCTTTTTGGTGTTAAAAAGGTTAAAGTAAGGATCTCACTGGAAAATGTTTGGAAATTATAAGAAATCGTTCATAACATTTAACTTTTTAAGTCTTTTTTTTTTTTTTAAGTTTTTTAGGAGTTTATGTTAATGGTGGGAAGATTTTGACAATCTGATAGAGTTGTTTGTTATTCTATTCTGTTTTTGATGTGTCAGTATTGTTAATGACAATGACCGTTGTGTTGTAATTTGGTTCAGTGTGATTCTTTTGACTGCATTCTGTATTTTGTCTAAGTAGTTTTTTTTTTTTTGACTTTCTGAACATGGTTCTGATAAATCCATTGTGGTAACAAATTGTAGGAATTTGAGGGAGTTGGAGTTACGGGAGAGTGAAGTGGAGGACATTTGTGGGCACTGGCTTAGCCATTTTCCCGATTCATACACATCCTTGGTTTCCCTTAACATTTCTTGCTTAGGCAATGAGGTGAATCTGTCTGCCCTAGAGCGTCTGGTTAGTAGGTGTCCCAATCTGCAGACTCTCCGCCTCAACCGTGCTGTGCCCCTAGATAAGCTGGCCAACCTTCTTCGCGGAGCTCCTCAGTTAGTTGAGTTAGGCACAGGAGCCTACACCAGTGAGATGCGACCGGAGGTCTTTTCAAACCTGGCTGAAGCATTTGCTGGGTGCAAGCAATTGAAAAGCTTGTCTGGATTTTGGGATGTGCTCCCCTCCTACCTTCCAGCTGTTTATCCCATCTGCTCCAACATGACATCACTAAACATGAGTTATGCAACTATTCAAAGCCCTGACCTTATCAAGCTTGTTAGTCAGTGCGAGAATTTACAACGGTTATGGGTAAGTCTGATCTATATATTCTTTCCGTTCTTATTGCATGTTTGTGTTTGTATCTTTGTTCACTGTTTCAAAGCAGTTCTGTAAATTCCCATGCTGATGATCAGAAGGTATTTGTGGAATAGGTGCTGGATTACATTGAAGATGCTGGCCTTGAAGTGATTGCTGCGTCGTGTAAGGATCTGAGGGAGTTGAGGGTGTTTCCGTCTGATCCATTTGGGTTAGAACCAAATGTGGCATTGACCGAGCAGGGCCTTGTTTCTGTGTCTGAAGGCTGCTCCAAGCTCCAGTCCGTTCTATATTTTTGTCGTCAAATGTCTAATGTAGCCTTGCTTACAATTGCCAGGAACAGGCCTAACATGACTCGTTTTAGACTGTGTATTATTGAGCCACAAGTTCCAGACTATCTTACCCAAGATCCTCTGGATGCTGGTTTTGGAGCTATTGTAGAGCATTGCAAGGATCTTCGTCGCCTTTCCCTTTCTGGGCTTCTCACTGACCGCGTGTTTGAGTATATTGGGACTTACGGTAAGAAGCTTGAGATGCTTTCTGTGGCTTTTGCCGGAGATAGCGATTTGGGACTCCATCATGTGCTGTCTGGGTGTGACAACCTTAGGAAGCTGGAGATCAGGGACTGCCCCTTTGGTGACAAAGCCCTCTTGGCCAATGCTGCAAAGCTGGAGACAATGCGATCCCTTTGGATGTCCGCTTGCTTGGTGAGTTATGGAGCATGTAAACTTCTGGGTCAGAAATTGCCGATGCTTAATGTTGAGGTGATTGATGAAAGAGGACCTCCAGATTCAAGGCCGGATAGTAGTCCTGTTGAGAAGCTATACATATACAGGACTGTTTCTGGGCCAAGATCGGACATGCCAGGCTATGTGTGGAGAATGGAAGATGATTCTGCGTTAAGAATTTCTTGAGTGATTTTGCTGTGGAACGAGCAATGGGATTTATTATGACAGAGTTGTTGATGCAGGTACATGCCTAGAACTGTTGCTGTTATGGTTGGTGTTTGAGCTAGTTACAGGAGGAGGTATATGACATGAAAAGGCTTGAGCTCGATAGCCATTCGTTTTACTCTTTGGCTGAGCAAGGAGACACCAATTCTGATAAAGAGATCGGAACCTTGTTGTTAGATGTGGCATAGGATAGTTTTTATTATTTATGGACCCTGTGCATACTTTTATATGCATGTTACCCCGCTCTTACTAAAATATCGGTGGACTTTGTTATTATCATTAAAATTATGCGGTGGGAAGGAATAAAAAAACTTAGTAATTATATTCTAATGCAAACCTTATTTGTTGTTTTCAACAATGTTGAAGGATCTGATTTAATTATGCCATGTTTTCTTTTGTTCTATTTAGAATCGATTGGTGCTGTGCAGTAAACAATCGGAATGACAACAGGGTCGCCCCATGTGAATGGAGAAATGACTTAGCCTAGTGGAAAGGTTTCTGCATTTTAAAAGTGCGGTTCCAACTTTCGATCGTTTTTTACTAGAATATGCATTCAATTTCATTTTGGTTGCCTACACCAGACTTTGTGATAACTTTTTTCGTTCTAGAGAATATGGTTAAAGCTGAAGTTAGTAGTATAATACGCAAATTCACCCCAGTAAAATTCACCTGTATGCTTGTTCTAGTCTCGTCGAACTTCGTAGTTAAGATGAAATTCTCTCAAAGTTTTTAAGGTTTGTTAGCTTTTGGTTTAGAAAGATCGATTCTATAAAATAATCAAAAAGCATAATTTTAAAAGTATAGTAAAATAGTTAACCTTTTAGAATGAAATTTTGGAAGTTAATTTTTGATCTTTAGGAGTTTTAAAATGGTCATATCTGCTCTGGTCTCTGAAGTATTAGAAACCATTTATCGTAAAGTAGCACGAAATCAATCATACCGAGTAGTTGTTCCAAATATTCGAAACCCTTTAAATTTTATTTTCCACGACTTGTGAAGAACCTTTTTGTTTACATAGGGTGTTTGGGATACAACTTCTTTTATAACAATTTTGAAACCAATTCGTATTCTGCAGAAGTATTTTTTTTAAGAAAAACAAAATACAGTTAATATAAGTATAAAAATGAGTAAAATAAGCTTATTTTTGAATTTGATCTTATAATCTAAAAATGAAAAATAGTTTTGTAAAAGCAGTTGATGTAGATGAAAAAGGAGCATTATTGAGGTTGAAGTACTTGTTGAGCCGCGGTGCAGACCTGTCATCAAATTTGAAAACCTCGTATTCCTTTCGGTCATAAACTCGTTGCTGACTTGCGGGTGTTTGCAGTTTTTTTTTTATTAGAATTATTTTTGTTTGAAGTTCGTAGAGTAATAACTATATTATTATATTATGAAATCGTTTTTAAAAAATGTTTGAGAATTATAAAAATGAATAGGGAAAAAAAATAGAAATAAAAAGAGTAAAGAAAAAAAGTAAGAGAGGTAGTAAATATGGTGAGAGTAGAAAAGAAGAGAAGAGGCACGTGATAGATTCGGTGACATAGGATGGGTTCATCAGCTTTTTCTCTGCATTCACCTCCATTACTATTTTCTAAGACGCACCACCTCATCATATCTTCCTCTTTTCTTTACTATTCCTAACACACACCACCCACCATCACTCTTCCAAAAATTAAAATTAAATATCACTATTTTAACTATTTTATTTTATCTCAACACAATTCATTAATGTTTGTATATAACATAATAACGTAAAGATATATATAATGTATAAGGTGGCATCATAAAAAGAGATAAATAATGTTTAACGAATCATAACATTGTTAAAGTGTATAAAAATAAAAAATTAATTACCTTATTCTCGTACTTACTTTTCTGCAATAATGAGCTTAGCTTTTATATCTATCGGAGTATTTCCACAGTGCACATAATCCATTACATAATATTAAATATAAAGATTTCATAAATTTATTATTTTAAGATTTTGAATTTTAAATATATCTAAGTTGGTCTGAGGTTTTATTATTGTTGTATATGGATGCATTTTTTCCTTAGTAAATCTTTGAATTAGTTGTTAATTAATTTAATATGAAGTAAGATTAGCAGTGTGCAAGAGTGAAGAGAGGTAGAAAGAGGTGAATAAATAAAGAAAAGAAAAGAAAAGAAAAGAAAAGAAATAGGGTTTGTTTCATTGGATGATGATGGCCACACGTTTCAAGTTGATGATGATGATGATTTTTATTCCCTTATTACTATGGTCCTTTCATCATTAAATTCACTCTCATATCATTCATTCTCATTTTACCACTCTTCTTTCCCACTCTCATCATTATATTACACTGCCAAATGGATGCTGCATCATTACAAAACCCAGTCCCCTTTAACTTTACACATTCAAATTCCAATTAACCATTTTCATCATCTTCGTAAAAACATGCCAAATACACTTATCTCTCTCTACCATTCATCAATACACACTTATGATGTAACATCTCATTTTGTAACCGTTCTGAATTTCAATAAAAACTTCGGCTTCTTTTAGAGTGCACACCCACTAATTATCATGATTTTATACTTTAATTACGCATTAGTATAATCTTTTTTCACGGCAGTAATCAATTAATGCCACCGAATATTACTACTACTCATAATAACCACATAAAAAAAGTTTGCAAATCTAGTTTACCAAAATTAGGTTAATTCAAATGTTGGAGTTGTTATGATTGGCAGATCTTAAACAAAACCATAATTTTGATTAGAAAAGCTATTTTGTCTTCGATAAACAGTGTGCTAAAAAAGTTCATCCCTGGCTGACGTTATTTTCCACACAAGTAAAATCAATACTTTCTTAAAGTTAGCAAAAACCAGAAAAAAGTTTTTACAACACCACAGCACTGTGGACCCACAACTACTACCTACCCCTGTGTTTGGTTCGAAGAAAGAGAGAATGCCAGAGAATTGAAAAAAAAAAGTTATTATTTTTCACTTCAAAGCATCTCCAATAATAAGAGTTTTTTTTATTTATTTATAATATCTTAATTCACCTTCATAATACATGGATTTATCCTTCTAAATATTATTGAAGAGGATAGGTATTGATAATTCGGTATGTGTTAATAATTTTTGGGTTTAATTACAGTTATTTAAAAGTATGAAAGTTAAATAAAGATTGATGTTGGAAAAGGAAGGTCAAAATAGAAGGAAAAACACTTAGCTTCCTTCCTCTTCTCTTCTTTCAATTATTTTGCTATTCTGAGTAAAATTTAAAAGATTCCTTTCTCGTCTCCTCTCTTTTTAAATCATATTGTAAATTATCCTAACCAATAAAACCTCAACTATCACTCTCAATAAAGTTTGTTCTTTGCTACTTAAACTTTTCTTATTTATTTAAGTTGGGTGTTTTCATATTTGTAACTTTGAATATGTCAATAAATTGATATCTGTTATACAAATAAATGGAATAATTTGTAAAAAGTGAGAATTATGGAAGATAGAGTTAATTTTCAGTAGGAAAGAAGTTTAAAAATGATATGAATACAAGATTGAATTGAAAAGAAAAAGACAGAGATTGTGTTAAAAAGGTGTTGCCAATAGCCACTTCCGAAACAGAAATTTACAACAAGATCTTCAACGTCACTAACAATCTATGCTTTTGGGGTCATAATGGTCAAACGTAACGGAATACTAATACTGCTATAGCTTATGATGGGCCGGGCTAACATTTATGGGTTTGGGCCTGGGCATTTCCTTAACTTTGCACAAACGCAAAACTTGACTCTTAATACATGAAAAATTGTATTTTTTTTTTTGAAAAGGAATCGTAAAGTGGGTTTAATATGCTCTTTGCATTATTAATGTCACATTCATGGTAGTAAGTACATGAATCGCGATTTTCGTATGTATGCTTAAATCTCACTAAATATGTATTTGGATTTTAAAGTGTGAACCAACCCGGTTTGATAAAAAAACCTTAATTTTGTTTTCTTTGAACCGTGAACACAACAAAAACATGCGGACATGGTTTCTCTGCTTCTCCTCAAACCATTTTAGCATGAACTCAGTGAAACTAAAGAACAACAAGAGTAGCAAATTGCGACAAGAGTGGGAAAGCAGGAGTCTTGCTTTTCAAAATCGGCTAAATAAAAAAGAGAGTTGTTAAAACTAAACCTTACAACACACCCTATTGGATGAAATCTGGAAGTAGTTTTGATGATATTAAACACTATGTTGTGAAAGTAAATGTTAGTGTTCAACTAAAATATTTAGTTTTACATGATATATATATATATATATATATATATATATATATATATATATATATATATATATATATATATATATATATATATATATATATATCTCAAGACAATAAGCTCTTGTTATTAAGAGTTACGAGAGAAGTAGATGATTAGTCTTTAATAGGATTAAATGATACATCTCTTTCAAAGATAAAACAATTCAATAATTGATATTGATCAAATGATCAACTTGTAGATCTTATTAGACAAATATAATATATTGTTTGACTCATTTTGTTGTCAATATCTTGATTATTTTTGATTTGCTTAGTTTAAGAGTTAAATGAAACTAACAAAATGAAATGATAAAAGTGTTTCTACATGATTAAATTTAAATTGAAGGATTTTATAAACAAAATCATACATCTTAAAATTCAAATTACTTTAATTGTTCACATTCATTTTATCTCTATATATAGAAATATCATATTTGCACTTATATAGAAGCCTGACATTATTTAAATTTTCTTGATCTTATATCTAATATTATTTAATTATGCTGGTAATGTGATAAATTCATATAATTTGTTGAAAAGGTTTCTTTTAACAATGAAAAATTCTAAACATTGGAGAAAATATCAAGTTATAGATTAAAGCTTCAAACAAAGATATTTCGTGATAAAAGAATATCGAGGAAGATTATCTAAAGATGAACTTCAAGACTCCATCAGAACTTTCCTCGTATGCAGTTTCAAATAAATTCATTTTGAAACGCTTCAATGGTCATCTTTTCTATAATTATAAAAATGGATTGAAATTGAAGAAACAAATATAAATAAAACAACATAAGAACAAAATATGAATGAAAACCAACAAGTGAAAAAGAAAAAGAGAAAAAAAAAATTCAAATGACTGAACTTAAAACATCTACAACAATTGTCTAGTTTATGTAAACAATGAGTGTGAAAAGATATTGGAATAATTTTCACTTTGTGAACTTTACCCTAGTGTGCTTTGGATGTTCTTTTTTTTTTTAAGAGTTTCTCTTTACATTATTGAAAGTCGTTAATCTTAAGGGAAGATTAAGAACGTATAACTTATAGATTGTATACTCATCCAACCTAAAGAGATTTGTGTGCAATATAAGTGAATACTTGTTTGTTTTGATGGCTCTTTGGTGGTATAGTTATGGAGGAGAATGTAAAAGGCTACAAAAGGTAGCCATAAAAGTTTTTAGCCTCACAAGTAGTGCAATGTGGCGTGCATGGAATTTGAGCACATTTGACCAAGTACATGCTAAGAAAAAATTTATTGGAACAACAAAAATTAAATGCTTTTGTGTATGTAAAGTAGAATCTTCAACTTAAGATGAGACAAAAAAAGTAGACGAGAGGAGGGAAAAAATTACGATCACATATGTTTATTGAATATTGAGTCGAATGATGAATGTATTATTGAAAAAAAAATCTTGTTTATCTACTGATTCTTCATGGATGAATTAACATTGAGTATTTTGATGTTGAAGAGGGAATTCTAATAAAAAACGGAAAAGAAATAATTATTTTTATTTAAAGTTTTTAAAAGTTAAAACTTGAAAGTTTAATAAAATAGAACTAAAAATTTCTGTTTTTCTTTAATTCTAGAAACATAAATGTCAAGATCAATGGAAAATTTATAGTAAAAGGCGAGAAAGAAGTTAAAGACATTAAAAAAAAGGTAAAGAATTTGAGTAACATAGATTTTTTGAGGTTGTTTAGTATGTATAAAGAACAATCATAATCTGCAATAATTATGCAACAACAACAACAATGAAACTTATTTTATAAATCACTATAATGCATAACTTGTTTAATGTTAAATAACCATAGGAATTTTATGCAATGATCACGCTACTTTTTTGAAGATTATATTACTGAAATTGTATATTAAATATGGATATAAATGCATCCGCTCTTTTTTACTGTAAAATTGTTTTGTTATTAATTGTATCTTTACATATTTATATTTATATATTTAAATATGTGTTAATTTTTTTAATGTTTATGAATCTTATTATTAATAATATAATATATCCGATCTCGATTCAATTATTATGGTCACATTTTTTTAAGAAAATTTTCTGGTGCACCAAATCCAATATTAAAAAAAAAAAGATACATTCACATAGTTATTAGTATTTAAGGTATTCATAATTTAAAAAATAATGAGTATAACAACATTTCAGGAGTTACTATGAAATTACTGGTGTCAGATATTTGAAAAAGGTAAAAATAATTGATTATGAAGAACAAAAGTTGTATATAAATTATGCCTGTAAACTAACAGCAAGGAAAAGAAGAAGTTTTGGTTTGAATAAGATTTGGGCGTCTTCTTGTACCCAAATACCTCATCTGGCTTTATAGAAATCTCATAAGCATGGCTTTTCTGCGCTATCATACAAATACTCTGATAGGGTTTTATTCTTATCTGCTCTTTTAATTCCATTTCATATTCATGTGACCTTACATCAAACCCTAAAATTAGTAAAACATGAAGTCAAGTGAAATTTGAAGATCTAACTTTGAAGCAATCAAAATTGGCCACCACTCATTCCATTTAATCACGTACAAAAGGGCCAAATTATAGTTTATAATTATACAAACGAGCAATTAAAAACACAAAACACCAAAGAATTGTCTTCTTAGGTGCACATAGTTAGCTCTAATCAGCAACTGCTAATAATTTACTATTGTTTTTGTGTTTCATCTTTCACAAACCGACCCTTAATTCTCATTCTGCTTTCTGCCCGAACTTTTCGTGATTCGTATCTGATGTGCTTCTCATACCTGTTTCCACGTCAAGCATCATCAAGATCAAAACATAAAAGTATGAATAAATTATAATTCTTTAAACTTGGCATTTAGTTTTCAAAGATTTCGGCACCGCATAAGAGGTGCATTAAATTTGTATCAAACAGATTCATAATGTAAACCACACGTGGCAAGCAAAGGAGTACCTTCTTGTTTTCTTCTTCTCTCTGTAACGCAATAATGCTGAATCTCTTTCATGACTCGTTAACTCACAAGGAGTAGCTTTAGGAGTAGTAGGAGACAAGTTTTCAGGCTTAAAATAATTTGATGCTTCTTCTTGGTTGTTACAATAGGTGTGACTTGCAGGGATGCTAATAAAGCTTGGATCTTTAGCTGAAACCACCTCGCCATAATCACTCACTGACGTATCACAAGGAACAATTTGATTTGCACGGTCACTGCTTTCTCCATGCCAACAAAACACACCTGCCTGCACCTTCGGAATTTCAACCAAATTAATCCATTCACATATTCAACCCTCAAAACCACTGACAAATGAAATGTAAGGTTTACCTCGTATGAAGGAAACATATTGGTCTCTATGTCACGTTCAAAACCAGTAGACAAATTTTCAAATAGCTGTCGTGGTTCAGCATCTACTTCTCCATGAATCAAGTCAGGCTCCAACTTTATTAGTTCACGAAGCTGACTCAGAATCTCTTCTTTCTGTCTCCCGCACGCACCTTTACCATTCTGATTCAATAACAATATCCTGAAACATGTCAAAAAAATCGTAGCAATACTCAAGGATTTTCATGTGCACTTTTTAACACGAAAGCGAAAAAACATACCTTGTAAGAAGAGGAAGCGATGAAATCTTGAAGACCAAACACAGAAGGAGCATTCCACACGTGCAAATCGTGATGGAAACTTCCTCCCTCAGTTGAAAGCAGAGTTTTTTGAGTGAGACCCAAAATCATTAACATCTGAGTGACAGAAGGGCAGCCAGAGAAAGCCTGAAGGGGTTTCCGTTGGTGTTGGTGAGACAGCAAGTGGTGGTTATGTGTTTGGAAGTCACAGTGGTGGCAGAAAACAGAGTTCTCAGAATAACAGAGCACCGATGCAGGGGAATCGCCACACCCATCACAGAGCTGTGTGCGCGAGTGCTTGGAGAAAAGCTGGTTTTGGAAGTGAACTTTGCGGTCACAGAAAAAGCATAACTTTGCAGAATCGGCTCTGCAATATAGAAGAGCAGTGAAGTCCCCACAATAGTCGCATGTTCTCTGTTTTTGATTGGGAGAAACACTCATGTCTTCTTCCTCTGAATAGGTGATGAATGGCAGACACAGTTTACGCGAAAACCTGTGTTGGTTTGGAATCTGAAAGAAGGGGTTTGAGTTTGAGACGTGGCTTCAGCGTTCCAACCATGTAAGGGGATATAATCATTTTGAAGAACTACTATGAAAGGGATGTTTGACTTAGTAAAAAGTACCAAAATTTTGTTCCTAATAATAGAACGTTGTGGGTACCATTCAAAGTGTATTTTTTTAACTATCAAAGAATATTCAACTCCTTATTAATTAATTATCAATAATGTAATGCCTCCCATCATAACACAGAAGGAAGATAAATATATATTATGGACAAAACTAAATATAAAAAATATGAGAAAAACAAACTATATGTACTTAATATCATTCAACAAATTCTTCACAACATAACTATTGAAATAGTTATATAATTAGATATTGATTCTTTTAGAAATCTTTTAATTATCATTTGAAGAATATAGGAAGAGGAGTTCCAAGAATATCTTGTTTAAATTTTCCAAATATAGGTTTTCTTAAGTTGAATGAGTTCAGTTTTGTCAACTTTTTATTGTATTTACTTGTTGAGAAGTGAAAATTTTATAAAATAATTTATTGAGCAAATTGTTTTATAAAAACATGACTTTTGATATGGAATCTTCTGAATCATGCCATCATCCTTCAAAATATCTCAGCCGGATCTTGTGTATTTAATTTTGAACTTCCTTTTTTGCACGCAACTCAAACTCCCGTTTACTAAAATTAGGAATAAGTTGTGCACTTTACTGAAATTAGCTTTAACTCATGCAGGATCTATCCATAATTAGGAAATGAAAACAAAAGTAGAAAACCTATGATCATTGGATTAGGGGCATGGTTAAAATTTTTTTTTTCTCAACTATTTACTATCTTAGTTCTCTAATCATAATTATTTAAGAATTTAATACGTGGAAGATATTTTCATTCAACCAACATAGTTAATCAAACTCAACTTGTTTATCTTTTTGTGACCATTTTGCTTCTAGGACAAGTGTATGCAATCTTGGACATAAATAATAAAAAACCCAAAATTATTATTTGAAAGCTACTTCCTCTCATTCAAAGAACGTGGTAGCTTTTACATCAACTATAAAGGAGTATCTGAATTTTTCTTTTCCAATTGAATAATTGATTCAAAACCTTGTTGATTGGGGTGGTGGCATAGTTTAAAAGGTTAATCGAAACATGTATTCAAAACCAACCTTAATTATAAATTTAGTTTAAAACGTGTCGATATGATTGATAGATTTTTTTTCTTACTTTACTTATGAAAACTGTGATTTTCAGTTGAAAATTAAATAGTTTTTATTAAATCACGTTACTTACATTTAAGTTACTTACATCATTTAAAATATTTTAACCGTCTAAAATATTATCTAATAAATTTCAAAAAATTAAAACTATTAAACTAAAATAATTATATTTATTTATTTTTAAAGTTTAAAAATTAAAATGTATTTAAATTTGAGATAATGATAGAATTTCAATTCTTTTTTATCGAAGTTAAAGATCAAAACTTTAACTTTTTTTTATAGTATGCTTTAACATGAGTTGGTGATAAAGAAAAGACATATTGTCTTGTGTTGGAAATTTGATACATGTGCGATGTTCAAAGCATGAAAGTGTAGGAGAAGGCCATTGGTTAAGATTGTAGTACGATGTTGGGTAGGTTGATGTTGGAATGGAAGAAGCCATTAATGAACAGTGATTAAAGATAAGGACAGTGAGAAATGATAAGATTAGAGAGAAGAGAAGGGGGGCCAGAGGACAGTTGAATTCATTTTTGAGTACCAAAGTTCATATGGGGTGTTCGTGCCCGTGGGCCCAAACTTCCTTTTCTCAACTTTCGGGTACCAAACTTGGGCTCCACTTGGGCTCCAAAACAAAAACACCAAGTCAAACTTTCACTTTTTTCTAATCTTCATCACTCGTTGATTCTTCATTACTTCATCATTCATTTAATCATTATATAGATGTTGGATTGTTCAAAATTGAAAAAGATATATGTAAGATAATTAATGCGTGAGTCTAAATTTTCCACTAAAAAATAAAAATGTTTAGTAAAGATAAGAAAGAAAATTCAGTGAGTTAATTAATTCTTTTAAATGAGGGTATTAATAGTATCACATTAAAAGTGCCACTTCATGAATAAAAAGTGTTTTGACAATAAAAACTATGTTTCAAATTTCTTTTCATTTGCTATTGAAACTTTTACTCTAAGATATCACATCCCACTTCCACAAAGATTAAAATACACCAGTGGCTTAAGTATACTTTTTCATTCTCTGAATAGAGTTTTTTTATTCTCCAGTTATTTGATTTTGTGAAATGTTATTTTTAATTATTCGAGTTAATTTTTTATCATGTTATAAGTAATTATTTATTCCACATTTCTCACATATGTTTATACTGTAAAATGCATTGCTGGTTAACTATATAAAATATATTACTCTATTATATTTATGTTGATTAACATAATCATTTTGAGACATAATTTATTATATAAAAAAGCATAAGTAATTATCAACAATGGGCAATTTACTTAAGCTTTATGACATTAGACGAAACATATTGGCGTAAAGCCAAAGTTGTATCATTTTTATCCTAAACATGAATTTTAATACAGTTTCTGCACTAGACGCTATATTTTTTAAATAATCACTTTTAAAACTTCTCGATGCTTTAAAAATTTGTTTTTAGAATAAAAAATTATGAAATATTGCCTTGTTTATACAACAAGAGTTTCTTAGAATAAGAAATTTATAAGTGTAAATTTGTTATACTACTCGTCAATAACAAATTCAAAATAAAAAATAAAAATATAAAGCATATTTAGATTTCTCATTGTTAGTTCGTTTTTATTTTAAAAAAAAATTATTTAAGATAGTTTTTATTTTAATATTCAAGCAATTATTTTATCCCATATTGGACTGTACTTTTAAATTGATTTGTTAATATAATCATATGTTTTTAGTTTCTAAACTTAAATGTAAATTTGAAATTCGTCTTTGTCATTAATTTTGATATACTTTGGTCTTCAAAGTTTAAAAATGAATAAACATAATCTTTATAATCTAATTGTGTGAAATATTTTCAATGTGAAACAATATTTTAGGATGATGTTTGAGTTGTATACACCAATTGACACTTTTAAACTCAAATACAATCTTAGAACATTCTTTAACACATAAATTTGATATCGTTAGATTAAAATGACAAAATTCATTTATTTTTTAAGTTCAAGACTAAGATGCATTCAAGTTTATAATATGAACAAATTTCAATTTCACATCTAAAGGCTTTTTTGTATTTGGGGGTCGATTTTAATTCGAATTTATAAAAAAGGGTCCGTGTAAATTTTTTTTGCGAAACAAGATCAAGTCGTCAGGGTGGAGGACGACATTAGAGATGAAGTTGTTCTCCACCCAACCAGTTTCTTATTTTTTTTTTAAAAAAAGCAAAGTCGTCGTATAGGAGTTTAGTTTCTCTTCATGTGAAGAGTGAAGTCGTCGTCATAGATGACGACTTCACTTTTAGGTTTTTTTTTTAATTGGAACAATAAGTAGTAAAAATAAAAAAGCCATTTTTATTATGTCATTTTTATTATCTAATATATTTTATTAAATTAATTTATTGTACTAATAAAAAAAATTACAAAAAAAAAAGAAATATAATCTCTACCGTTAACAAAATTTTGTAAAATA
>Ga0209589_1003444_pt1 | contig 27625 bp, 19 predicted proteins | sample CowpeawhiteBW_FD_187525 | JGI IMG/M metagenome (GOLD analysis project Ga0209589, IMG submission 187525) | Root nodule microbial communities of legume samples collected from California USA - Cow pea white BW (SPAdes) (version 2) | ecosystem: Host-associated > Plants > Roots > Nodule | place: USA...
TATATATATGATATTAAGTAATAATATTTTAATATCGCTAAGTGAATATATAAAAACGAAAATAAGGTAACTATATATTAAAATAATTTTTAATTTTAGAAAAATAAAATATTGTAAAGAAAAAATCTCTTTATATTATATATAATATATAATAATATATAGTAATAATATATATACTTACTCTTTATATATATATATATATATATATATATATATATATATATATGGGGTTTAAATACCTTTTTGGTCCTAATTTTCGTGAGTTTTGTTTCGTTTGGTCCTCATTTTTTTGAAATATTTAAAATGGTCCTAATTTTTGTAATTTGTGTTCAATTTGGTCCTTTTTGCAGACATGCAGTTTAAATCGTTAACGGATGTGATTTTTTTAATTTTTAATTTTTTTTAATTTTAGAAAGTTGTTCACGTGTCAAGTCAGCATTGTGACACGTGGTAGTATCTCGTGGCTTATATTCAATTTGGTCCCAAATTTCGTTAATTTTATTCAATTTAGTCATAATTTTCGTTAATTTTGTTCAAATCAATCACAATTTTGCTCCTCTCCAAATTGACCAAATTTAATTTCTATGTAAGTGTTGTACTGAATCATTTAAAAAATAATGAAGAATTTTCTTTCTAATTTTATAAACAATGAAAATTTTTTCCTCTAATTTTAAACTAACTTTAACATGTACCAAAAATCACCCATATATAATAGTTCCCCTCCAAAAATATAGTTAGGTTTGGTATAAAAATAATGAAAGAAATATTTAAAATAAATGTGGATTTTAATAAAAATAAAATTTTCAATAAAATTTTTGTTAATTTTTTAAATTTGGTCATTTTTTATAGAGACAAAATTAGGACTAGGGATGGCAACGGAGTGGGGCGGGGACGGGTTTCGCTATCCCATACCCATCCCTGTAGAAAAAATTTATCCTCATCCCCATACCCAAATTCAACGCGTATCAAACTTTTGTTCTATCTTCATCCCCATGGGGTAAAGAGTATAATCTCTTACTCATACCCATACCCGTTTTCTTACTACTTCAATATCAATCTTAATTAATTTTTATAAATAAAAAAAATTACGGTAAAGAAAACATAATATTATCAAATATTCAATATTAGGAGGATGGTTTTTTCTTTGATATCAAATACTTTGAAATAAATTATAATTGTTTACATTTTATATTAGAATACTAATTAAAATCTCATGAGAACCAAAACATTTATTAAATTTGCAAACATTAATGAAACCTAATTGATAAAATTTAAAAATATTTTTTTAGAAATATAAAAGGAAAACAAATATTCAAATTAAAATATATTTTAAATGTTTGTTTATTTCAATTTTTTAAATTCTAATAGATCTCTTTTTTATGCACTAATAAAATCTATAATACATCACTTGATCAAAATGACGCAAAGAACAAATAATAAACATAATAATAAAATTTTGACATAGATCTTGTATCTTTTGAACTCCAATATAGGTTTGATGGCGATAACAAAATATTCATGACAATTACATTAAATTTTCATATTTTAGTAAATAAAAGTTATTTATACAATTATAGTGAAAAAATTACACCATGACTAATAATGAGTTAGAAAATAAAAATAATTAGATAAAATATATCCAAATAGTATTCTACTCATGATGAAAATAAACAAATAAAAATATTAAAAAATTAACAAATGTGTGTCTTAGAAACAATTTGAGATACTATTGAAGAAATAGCACAAAGAAAAACAAATGTATAATTAAGAATATGATAAGATAAAAAATACATTAGAGATCTAAGCAAACGTTTCAAATATCAAAATATATACTATATGGTTGAGAAAGAATGAAAATTATTTTAGCGAAATAAAAGAGTTATTCAAATGAAATAAAAATGAATAATTATAAGTAAATATTTTTTTTATGTTACTTAGTAAATGAAATGTTTAGACTATTAAACACTTAAATTAAGAGTATTAAACATTCTTATGTGAAAGAAAAATATACAATAATTAAAAATATTAAAAAATAATATAAATATTCAAATGTAAGACATAAATTTTTTTTAATTAACATACATCATTTTGACATAATTACATAAATGTATGATAAGATGGAAATGCAAATGAGTTTCATGATAAACGAAATAATTAGAAGAAATAAAGAATAGAATATATATATATAATTGTGAATATTTTAATAATTTAAACGGAGATGAATATTATGGTGGGGATATGTACATCTACATACTCATCCTCATACCCAATTGAAAAATCGGAGATTCCCCATTTCCATACCCATACTCCGTCAATGCAGGGAATGGGTTCGGACAATACCCACAAGGGCGAGTTTATTTGTCATCTCTAATTAGGACTGAATTGAACAAAAATAACGAAAATTAGGACTAAATTGAATAAAATTAACGAAAATTGGGATTAAATTTAAAAAAAAAAACACGAGATACTGTCACGTGTCACAATGCTAAATTGACACTTCCATTAACAATTTAAACGATTTCTGCAAAAAGAACCAAATTGAACACAAATTACAAAATTTAAGATCATTTTAAATATTTTAAAAAAATAAAAACCAAATAAAACAAAATTCACAAAAATTAGAAAAAAAAAGGTATTTAAACTTATATATTAAAAGAGAAGATCTTTTTCTTTAGTTTTCAAACTCTGGTCTCTCACTTGTGTCTATATCCTGACAATCCTCGGTAATTAGGGTTTCCATCCTCCAAGTCTGCAGTTGCAATAGCAGGGAATGGGGCGCAAAGAGAAGCCAAAATCGAAGGCAATGGAGGAGCGCGGCGATGACCATTTTACCGGCGCTTCGCCGTCACTTGTCTTCAGCAGCGACGACGACGAAGCCAACCAAGATCTCAGCCTCAAGATTGTCGAAAAAGCCATGCGAATGCGTGCAGCCAAGCACGCCGCCCCAAGCGACGACGTTTTGTCTTCGCAGACACTCGAGCTCGCTGTGGTCCGGAACGTCAGCGTTTCTGATGTGCCCAGTGCAATCGCTGATTCTGAAGTGAAGGAGAAGAAGAAAATAACTAAGTTGAAGATTGAGATTGGGGATGAAAGTGTAAGTCTTATTCCCTGTTTGGCTCATTCCATTTCTTGAGTAAAAAAGTTTGGTTTTTTTTATTTGTTGTTATTTTCATGTGAATTGAACTTTCTTTTGGTTTAATCTACAGGGACCCATACTCTCCTTATGGTTATGACATTGTTTTTGTTTTAGTCAAATAGATTCTGATTGAAGTGAAATTTGGAACAACTGATAAAAGTGGACCAATTGTTATTTGAAAATAGTGCAATTTTTCTTCTCCAAGTCTTTAATTATATGTATTGTTAATCTATTTCACTTGAAATAAAGGTTTTAAATTGCGGTTGTGGTTACAGCTTTGTCACTGATCTTGATGTTGTAAAAAAATTGTGGCTAATGCGGTAGCGAAACTGTGGTTTAGCGAAACTGTAGCGAAACCCTAAACCCTAAACTGTGGTCGTGGAGACCTCAGAAACATTGATAATGCAGCCAAAGTTGCTATTGTGGACCCATTTTTGAAACCTTGCCTATAATTTTTTTTTTCTTTTTGAAATATAATCAAATTTAAATTTCTACTTGCACAACCATGTTCATGATTATGTTTGTTTGAAAAGATGTATTCTTTTGTTTTCTTTAGGTTGTTATAGCCAATGAACAAGAGATGGAGCAGACCATCAAAGATAATGAGAATCATGAGTCTGTGGAAGGAGGTGCAGTTCAGACAGGCGACAATATGGTTCTGCGAAAGCTGCTTGTGAGTTGAAATCTTTGATCTGAAATGACATTTTTGAAAATACTACTGTCCATGAGAAAGGGGTAGTCGGGGATATATCATATCACTCTGTGTTTCTGTTCTATCAGCGGGGCCCGAGGTATTTTGATCCACCAAACAATAGTTGGGGAGCGTGTTTCAACTGTGGCGAGGAAGGTCATGCTGCTGTGAACTGTTCAGTGGCAAAGCGGAAGAAGCCATGCTATGTTTGTGGTGTTTTGGGACACAATGCAAAACAATGTACTAAAGTATGTCTTATTACCAATTTCCATCTTTTTATTGGTATATGAATGTTATTGAAATTTGTATTATGCTCCTGCAGACAAAAGATTGCTTTATCTGTAAGAAAGGTGGTCACCGTGCTAGAGACTGCCCGGAGAAGCATGCAAGTACTCCCGGAACCATTGCAATTTGCTTAAAGTGTGGAAATTCTGGGCATGATATGTTTGGATGCAAGAATGATTATTCATTGGATGATCTTCAGGTTGTTCTGTTCATTCTCCTACTTTTCTGGCAAATTTGGGAAATTTTTTGGTTCAATTTGCTTAAAAATAGTGACTCGCATTGTATGTGAATTGCAAAGTCACTGAGTGTTTGATTCTTTGTTCTGTTAAATTAGGAAATTCAATGTTATGTCTGCAAGAAACTTGGCCACTTGTGCTGTGTCAATTCTGATGATGCAACACCAGGAGAAATTTCTTGTTACAAATGTGGTCGGTTGGGTCATACTGGTTTGGTAAGTTTTACTTAAAGGCTTATTGATCTTGCCTGATGACCTCTTGCATAATCTACGCTACTCTTCCTGTGTGACTCTCCTTAGTTGGGGGACTTTGTTTGATTGTTTCTTTCTTTCTTCGTAATTGTCATCATTTTAATACTAGACCTGCCAGAATGCTTGCAAGATTATTTTTTTAATGGAAATAAACGTGCAAAAAGTTAAAATAGCCTGAAAATATTCAATCATTACTTTTGAAATTACTTGTTAACATGACCAAAAGCCACTACATGAAGGAATGAATCACTGTCCCAAACCTAAAACATCAATGATATCCTTATTGAACTTTCTTTTCAACCTTCAAAATCTGAAGTTGTCCTTTCATTCTTTTAATAGAAATTTTCATGCCTAGGTAACCAAAGGAGACTCTCAAGTCTTAAGCTATAGCACTTGATGATATATGATTGTTGGAGTAGGGACAAATGATCTTATATACTGTCTGTCTCATCTAAAAGCAGCAATGGCTCCTGGTTTTGAGCACTTTGCAGAGCTCAGAAAATGGAAGATTACAAAAAGCTGCCCCAAGACTTCCAGTTAGATATTTCTAAAATAAAAAGATGGCACATCATACACTCAGACCTGATTCATGTGCACTTTGTAATCACCACAAAATATTCCATTCTTATATTTACTAAACAGTGTCTATGTCTGGAGTGTACAGGAAAAGGTCCAAAAAATACTTGGTTACTGGTGACCTTCTCTTGTTAGATCTATGGTTCAATAGCATTATTAAACGATAGTTAAATCTGTAGTTGACTGAATGTCATTTTGAAGAACATTTAGGGGATTATTGTGATTAACACATGCATATTTCTGTGGCCTTGTTAAAAAACTTCCAGTTGTTTTTAAACATGAAATATTTTCAGTTCTTGAAACTTAAGATTATGGCTAGCATATCTAAATTTGTGTTAATTGATGCAGGCATGTTCAAGGTTGCAGGATGAGATTGCAAGTGGAGCGACACCTAGTTCATGCTTCAAATGTGGTGAAGAAGGGCATTTTGCCCGGGAGTGCACAAGTGCTGTAAAGGTACATTTTAGGATATTTTATTGTCCCATTATTGTTTCTTTAATTTATTACAGCTGTTTACCTTTTGTTTTTATTGTTGGTCTGAGTATCTTGTGGCTTAGACTAAGTAGTTTTTTGGGTGCTGTGCTTTCCTCTGCAGACAGTAAAGAGGAGTCGTGACTCATCACGCACAAAAGATAAAAGATCCCATAAAGAAAATGATTACATAGGAAATAGATCAGCACCTAATGATATGGATGTAGCTCGCAGAAAGAAACGATCTCCTACGGAAGAGAGAGGAGGCTTTTCTCTTCCCAAGAAATCAAAGAGTAGAGGTGGCTGGATGCAGGAGCATCCTGACGAAGAAAGAGGCTTTACAACTCCAAAGAAATCCAAGAGTAGAGGTGGGTGGACAACGGAGCATCCGGCGGAACATAAAGGCTATACAACTCCTAAGAAATCCAGGAGTAGAGGTGACTGGAGCACCGAGCATCCTGAAGAATTCTTTCCTCCCATGGCAATGAGGAACAGCTATAGGTTTTCAGGGTCACCATATTCCAGAAGCACTACAATTCATTCCTTCGGTAGTGGAAGTCATACTCCAGGTTATAAATCTTCCAAGGTGTGGACTGGTCATGATGGAACCCCTATGTCCCAAGGTTCAGCTTGGTCAAATCATCATAGGTTTTCAGCGTCTAGGTTTGGAAATTCTAGTAGTGGTGGGTATGGTAGGAATTACAGCCGGTGGTAGTGATCGTGCATACTGGATTATGTCCTTTGCCATTCCTTTTGTAAACTTGTAAAACAACGACCGCAAGTTTTCTAACTCATTAATTTTCCGTTCAGTCACTTGTTCTATGTTTTACTGTGATAATTCTTTCAAATTTATGGATGTGTTTAAGTGTGCAACCCGTGAACTTCATTATTGTTTGTACCACACGTCCTGTCAAGGGGAAAAGTATACTACGATTTGAACGTAGTACCTTTTGCTCTTCTATAGTTATATTTTGAATAGAGCAAATTAAGGCATGTTGTAGCAATAAACTTTTATTTACAAAAGCTAATTCCAGCATCGTCGTATTCTTTTTTCGCATGTCGTGTGTAGAGGTTAACTGATTCGATGGGAATTTCAGGCTTATTAGGATGCTTGCAATTGATTTTGAAGTCATATTTTTACTTAATACTAATGTATGAAGACGGACTATCTATTATAATTGTTTTTCGTTTACATAGTTATCTTTTATAATTTAGAATAGTGTTGCAGTAGCTGCATTTGTATTTGTGATAACTGATGTACTGTTTGTAATGACTTTTTTTTGAAGTATGTAGTAAATTGTCTTGTGTGTACAAAAAAGGTGGACTTGCCTAATGGTGCTCTATACTAAAACAATTGGAAAGGTGCTTGAAATAGATTTACGAGATTTTTTCTTTCATCTTTTATAAAATACAATTATTCCAATACTTCAGACTATTTTTTAACGCATTAGCTTATTAACATATCTTTTAGAAATGATATACAAATAAATACTTTACTTTTGTCTTCTTATTACTTTTTATTTGGTCAACTAATTTCGACTTTCGGTTCAAATTGACTTGTTTAAATATTTAGTTCGTCTTTCAGTTCGACGTTCGGCTTATTCTTTGGTTCGAGTAAACATGACTCGACCTTCAATTCAAACGGAGTCATTTTTACCTTGTGTCCAACTTGATTCGATTTTTTGGATTTGTGGACTTTTCTTGTTCTAAGAAATTTCACAACTTGAAAAATTTCAATTTTCTTATTTCTTTTAGTGAATTTCAAACTATTATTTTATTTATATAAAATACATTCTTAAAATTTCTCAATTTGTATTTACTTTTCACTTTCTAATCCATATATGTCATTCTTCTTGAAAGAATTTCAAATTCTTCAAATAAATAAATTACTTTATTAAAATTTTTTATCCAAAATACCATAATGAAAAACATTGTCAAACATACTCATTGTAGATGAATGTAAACACTTTTAGAAAAAGAAATTAAAATTGAAAATTGAAAATTAAAATAATTTATATATAATTTAATTTGTAATAATTTTTATTGTTCTAAAAATCAAATTTTTTAATTTATATATACGTCTAATTTAGTTTGTAAAAAGTTTATTATTCACTTTGTTTCTTTATTTATAAGTGTTCATGGATAACTTTTCCCATGTCTTTTGTGTTGTTTTGAATGTGTTTACCACACCATTTGATCTCACCAACGGTTAGTTGATTTATTCTTGAAAAATCTTTCAATACTTAAAACTCCATGGCCATAATCTAACTTCCTTTTGCAATTTGTTATCGTGAGGAGCTACTTTTCTTATTTAACCATATTTTTTTTTGCATGTTGAGTAAATTCTTTAGCGATTATGACATATGAAGCATTAAATTAACCATGAGGACAATGCAATTATATGATAACATAAGCTTTCAAGACACCTGTATTATCTTAAAATAAAGACCAATTATTAAATCCAATTACTTCTTGAAGATTAATCCAAGTGTAGTGTATCATAGTCTTAACATTAAGCAGAAAGAATATCCCAAAACATGGCTTCTTTGATGCGTCAGAAATTGTTCTCAATTCTTATGTTTTACTTACTTGGCACCCTTAACATTTTACCAACTGAAACAGCCTCAACTTTCAGGCACTACAATTGCACACAGAAGCCAAAGTTTAGTCCCAAAAGTAGTTACCAATTCAACCTGAATAAACTCTTATCTAAACTTGAATCCAAAGTTAACAGCACCAACTATTACTACACCACAGTAAGTGGAAGAAACAAACAAGACACTGTCTATGGCCTCTTCATGTGCAATGGATACATGGAGAAATGTGGAGAATGTGTGAATACTTCAATCCAGACACTTAAATCAAAGTGTATCTTCAACAAAGAGGCTATAATTTGGACTCATGAATGCTTGGTTCGCTACACAAACATGTTTTTCTTCAACACTACTAAGAAATCGCCATCATGGTGTGTTAAGAACAGTGAGGATTATGAGGGGGAATTGGATATTTTCAACAGAATGCTGAGTTCCTTGATGAAGGATCTTCTGACTGAAGCCATTGAAGCTCCAATGGGTTCTGTTAAGTTTGCTGTGAAGAAAAAAAGTATCTCTCAGGAGAAGCACTTTTTTGGCTTTGCTCAGTGCGTGCCATACCTCTCCAAGGAAAATTGCAGGAAGTGCCTTAGGGATGCCATGGATTTTCTTCAAACATGTGCAAGAGGCAAGATAGGAGGAAGAGTTATATATCCAAGCTGTATTGTTAGATATGATCATTATCTGTTTTTCCCACTTCCTAGAGGTTGAATCATACTTTAATTATGTGTATCCTTTGTTTAACATATTTCAGAGAAATAGTTACTTATGTTGACACTAATCATCTCTATTGCAGGAAAAAGAAAGAATCTGGGAGTAATTGCATCAATCATATTTTTTCATGGCCTTGTTCCAGTCATTGTTTTGTTTTTTGTTTGCTATTTGTTGCACAGGGAGTTAAGGAAGGATCTCAAGCACCGAAAAGGAAATTGTAACAATCTTCATTTCTGTGATCATGTTATTCACTGAACTACTGATTTATAGCTAACATTACTTTTGGTTTAGGTGGGGAAGAGATTTCAACAGAATTGAACTCTCTGCAATTTGAATTGAGTACTATTCAAGAAGCAACAAACAAGTTTTCTGATGATAACAAGATAGGGGAAGGTGGTTTTGGAGCAGTGTACAAGGTTGCTAACTTATGTTTTGTGTTAAACTGTAATTGAGAAATTTTGCTGTAATGTTCAATTTAAGGTTTGTTAATAGCATGTATATTGCAGGGTGTGTTTTCAAATGGACTTGAAATAGCAGTAAAGAGGCTAAAGAAAAATTCCAGTCAAGGAGCTACAGAATTCAAGAAAGAGGTGTTGCTAATTTCCAAACTTCAACACAGAAATCTTGTTAGACTGTTAGGATTTTGCGTTCAAAGGAATGAGAAGATACTCATTTATGAGTTTGTGCACAACGAAAGCCTTGATTACTATCTGTTCAGTATGATACTTTAAACCTTATCTTTTGTCTTTTCTTCACTTGCAATTTGATCAATGCGTTTTCTTTTTCAGACATTTCTGATCATTAAAAATGGTTTTGTCTCATGTTTTTACTTTCACAGGCCCTCAAAATCATAGGAAATTAAGTTGGTCCGAACGTTACGAGATTATAAGAGGAATTGCACGAGGAATTCTCTATCTTCACGAGGATTCTCATCTTAACATTATACACTGTGATCTTAAACCTAGTAACATTTTGTTAGACAACAAAATGAACGCAAAGATATCAGATTTTGGATTAGCAAGGATTATTTCCATCGATCAAATGCAAGGGAATACAAGTATAATTTCTGGAACATAGTAAGTTTTGATGCTGACAAACTTTGTTCTCAAACAACACAAAGGAATTGTTTGGTTTCAGATATATTTATTATTGTTTTGCAGTGGCTACATGTCTCCTGAATATGCAATGCTTGGTCAATTTTCTATGAAATCTGATGTTTTTAGTTTTGGAGTTATAATTCTTGAAATCATCAGTGGAAAGAGAAACGTTGATGGGAACGGAAAAGATTTGGATGATCTCTTGAGCCATGTGAGTATCTTAGTATTAGATTCCAAGAGAAATATCAGTAACAGGTTATTCAACATATTTTAGCATACTTCTATACATTGAATGAGAATCATGAATCATCAGATATTATAAAAATTATAGGAATGTTAAGAAGTAGAATTTAAATCTAACTTAACTTTACAACACTTACTTTTTAAGTCAGGTTTGTACTCATTTATAATCAACTGGTCTTATTACTTGTCTAATGTGGGAATCAAACATATATGATGATTTTTATTCATGATTTTGTAATTTCTCAAAAGATTTAACTAATAAGGAGTGTTTTGTGAACATGTTAAAGGGGACTCATGATGGAAAGAGATAAATGAGCATGTATTTGGCATGTTAATTGCAGGCTTGGAAGAAGTGGAAGAAAAACAGAGTACTTGAATTGTTGGATCCCTCATTACAACACTCCTTTTCTGAAACAGAAATCAATAAGTGTGTACAAATTGGTTTATTATGTGTGCAAGGAAACCCAGATCAGAGGCCTATCATGGCAAAAATTGCTTTCTATTTTAGCTGTGATCAACTTGGGAAACTGCCTTTACCACAAGAACCAGCATTTTTCATGCGTGGAAAAACAGAAACCAAGGATTTCTAATTATCTGATTCAAGTTTATTCAGCAACATTAGTTATCTGTTGCTGAAAATATTACAATTAAGGATCATTTTTTTTTTTGTAGTATGTTTGGGTGTATCTATATATACTTTGTGTGTTTATTTTGTTAACATTTTGTAACAACAAAATATTCAACACTAATTTGCTTATATTAGTGTATGTTTTAACCTTCATGTGTACATTCACTTAGGAACTGTTTTGATGCCAAAAAATTTTCTACTTTTTTGTAATGTAAAGTTTGCACTAGTGGGAGTTCCTTCGAATCTCCTAAAGGAAAATTCGTCAAAATTTGAGCCTCCAAACACATGCTGAGTTTTTGTTTTTTTATTTTAAGATTCCTCTGTATTATACCAAAATTCATGTGCCCAAGTTCAAAAAAAAGTTGAGGAATTATATAATTTGCAGCAAGACAATAAGGAATATGATAAAACTAAAAAAAAGAAACGAGTAAAGTAAAGATGATAAGGTAAGTCAATTTGTTGATTTGGTTCTTCCCACATTCGGTTCATTAAAAATAAGCTGAAGAGAATTTATATGGTTTATGAGTTTGTGGACAGACTCACATAAATTAAAAAAATAAAATCTTTTTTAATTTCTTTCAATATCAAATTTGAGTATTTTATAAAAACATGAATTTAACGTAAATATAACAATTACAAGAAAAAAGTTATGGGTTAATTATTTATTGTTTATTGCAAATAAAATATGAGCATGTTATGAACAAAATATATTAAATTAGATCAAAAATCAAATTTAGATTTTTAGTTATAAATATATGATATTGATGAAATAAAGAAAAATAATATTTAGTTATATTGAATACAAAAATGCTCAAAGGTCATAATGTTTCTTGTTGCTTCAATTTTTCATATCCAAATAGAGACACTTCATCTAGAAATGACGTGTTTATGCCCTTTGAGATAACATAAGATAAATGATTTGATTATTATTATTATTATTGAGAGCATTTGATATACAATATGCTTTTTCATGAGAATGAATAGTTCTAAAAGATATTGTGTTTGATTATTTTACCTTGCTTATGGATTAATTAGATCGACTATTCAAGTTTCAACACTGACTTGAGATTGAGTTTTCTATTCTAAAAAATTCAACTTGATGGTAAAATATTGATAATCTCACGTGATAAGTATGAAATATTCAAGTGTTGATACCAAGTAAATTTGATATTGAGAGATTATGTATATTTAATAAATAAAAAACCATTCTAAAGGTCGGAATATTTAAGTTTCAATCATAAACTGTAATTACAAATTATCATATTTTCTTGGGTATTTAACTATTTATTACGCAATTTCTATAACTTTTGTATGTCTTGTTATAAATGTTTGGTTTATTTATAAAGTGTGTTTAATTTCTTATGATAATGTAAAATAATAAAATTATTATTATTTTCTAAAACTAAATATAAATATTTTGTAATTTTATTGTAAATAATTTTTATTTATTTTAAAGGTAATTTCATAATTAAAAAAATATTTAAGTTTGAAAAGATACTCAAATCTAAAAAAAAAGGCTTAAATTTAAAGTAATAGTCACTTAAAAGATAAAATTGATAAAATAATTATTTTATTTTAAGAAAAACCTCTTTTATATTTATATAGATATAGATGGTGTAACTTTTTTTCAAGAATGTTAGAAATTTTTATTTTATATTTGAATATTTTTAATTTAAATAATATATTAAGGTAACTTAAGAATGAAATTTTAATTAATGACACAAATGCATACAAATTATAAAGCTTGTGTATTAAATAACAAAAATACATGATGTATATGTTGTAGCTTTAACATAAGATTTTAGACAAATTAACTAAAACTCGATTACATCCAATAGATAATTTAAGTACTTTTTAAATTGATATTTGTTTATTTACTTTTAAACGCAACTGAAGATAACAAAAACATGTATGAATACGTCCAGTAGCGCACCTTTGAAGTATTGTTTCAATTGATATTTGTTTATTGACTTAAAACATATCTGAAGTAGTGGTACACAAACAAAGACTTTTCATGTTACAACCAGACAAGAATAGAAAGCGAATCACCAACCTCAACCTTTCCAATTGAAGGATAAATTGTCTAAATGATACACTGTATTAACAATGTGAGTGAGCTTCATTCACCATCATGTCCAAGTAAAACAAAAATACAAAGAAGCAGTCTGTGGAAGGATATTTGCTACTCATCTTCCTCGGGATCAAAATCCTTAACCTTCACATCTGCATCTTCCCCATACTGGATGCAGTTGTCAATTTGCCCCAGCACATATTGTATACTGTAGATACAAGAATCCAACAAAAAGCATATAAAACAAAAATAGGTTAGATAGAAGAAGCATACAAAATAGGTAACAAATGGAAAGGAAATGGTACGTGAGACTGGCAATGGGCTATATAAGGATAATAAGGAGAGTGAGTGATTCCTGCAGTTTGACAATGTTATTTTACCACAACATTACTATATGCTATATTGTTACGAATTAAATTTATTGTTATAATAAATTTTAAGATAATGAATTGTTATAAAAAATGTATTTTTCTTCAAAAAGACAGTTGAAAATGGGAAAATAAGTTTGAATTCAAGAACACAACACAATACCAAGTTAGCATGTCAATTCCAGAGTACACCATACTTCATATATCTCATGAAGACAAGCAAGTCTATTTTCTTAAGCAATGAGACTTATTATTCTTCCCCCAACTCACTATTCAAACTGTATGTTCTATTCGTTTCAACCATTATACTACAGAGGCAAGCTCTAATACAAAATCAAGTCAAAGTTCGTTTATCTCATAGCCTGCAAGGCTGCAACGATTTGCCAACTAACAGTCATCCAACAGCTCTGGAAGCACAAGCTACAAGAGCCATAATTTGAGTTCATCTGATAGGAATCAGTTCCTATCTAATAAAACTGACTTGTATTGATTGAGAAAAGAAGAAAATATAACAAACACATAAGAAACTGCTACAAGTAATCTAGATATTCTCTTTATGACATATCTATATCTATACTTTCTGTCTGAATAATTAACATTCACTCCACTGACCAGTGCCTCATCTGAACAACGTCAAGCTTAAGCCTTTTGCCAAGGAAAACAGGTGTAATGTAATATCTAAACTGATATTACACGTTCTTCTCACCCAAGCTCCCTTTACTGTAAGGAAAGCTCTCACAAACTCTTACGTGTCACCAAACACACTACTCCAACACTCACTCACAACTTCACAACTTCAAAGGAAGATTGTAGAAGATACAGAAAACTAGAGAACTTCTCATTATTCCCTAAAAAGCATATACAAGACCTATATATAATTCTAGTTTCAACAAGAAACCAGAATTAACTAAACAGAATTATTAAATTCTTTTAAAAAGGTTGTTATTACAACAGGTATTACATGTAAACTAGGGCCGTCTTGGCCAATGAACCTCCAGTTGGTCCATGGTGCTATCATCAACTATTATAGTTTAATTTATGTCATTCTATCATTTTTCTTTTTACCATAGAAATAATTTACACCTGTTTCAGTTCATACCATTCAAAACTAATATTTCAGCTTTCAGCATCACACCCATGGTAGATATATCCAATACCAGTCTATGATGCACACAGCCACGAGCAAAATTATATCCGCTATATGCCAACTATATAAATATAAGATTATTCAAGAAATGAACCGTAGCTAGGATATGCAAGGAAAAGAAAGAGAGAAGCATACCTTTTTTCCTTCCTCAAGTCTAGTGGTATAAAACTCACCATGCTATAGTTATTAACCTGTTCAGAAGGAGGAAATAAATAAAAAAAATGATAGAATAGAAACAAAGTGCTGTGACAGTTCAATAGTGACTGATTGTCCCATGAAGATATATGGGAATTGGTTAAGAAGAACCAATTCCCATAATTTTTGTTGAAGATTCCCAAAGGAAACGCAAATTTCATATATATATATATATATATATATATTGAAGGGATTGATAAGTGTACAGTGACTAGAAACAGCAAGATTGGGTTAGTTTAGTAGACCGGCCCCATATTTGGAAATAAAATGCATTTAAATAATAACACAGGTGGCCTATCTGAACCTCATGAGTATGATTGCATTTAAACAAAATATGATATTTAAAAAAGGAACATCAGCCCAATAATCTTGCCCAGAAATTCAATGACAATTCATGCTTTCTTAACATCACCCAAGTATTACTTTTACAATTCTAATAATATAGCTATCTATGTTCAATGTTCCTTGGTAGTAGTCCAACATTCTTCACAAACCCAGCACGCATATGATGGAAGTGTAAATTGCTATCAAATTGTGAAAATATAACATGACATGGTATATAACCCAGACATTAATAAACGGTTTAACATTGAAAACCAACAAGTACACATTACATTAACTTTAATATTATTGGGAAAGGAGGAAAATGGAATAACTTCCATAAAATCATAGATGACCTACCAATTCAATCAAAGCTTTATTCAGCTTAGCATACTGAGGACCCATCCGTTGATTCAATTCAGACAGTAAAAAGGTGGGCTCTGGATCCAAAAAACTAAGCGCAAAAGTATATTAAAATTTGAATGAATGAATATGAAAATATGAAAACAAATTTGGGAAAGAAAATTTAGTGATTACTCATCAAGATATTTCTTGTTAGTCACGAGGTCCATCTTTGAGAGGATATTAACATGAGGTAGTTCAAGTTGAACCATCGCAGAAAGGCATGCCATGCATCCACTTATAAATTTGGTTACATCTGTCATGAACTGGAAACAATTTAAAATAGTCAGTCAACAAACACGGTAGTTCAAATAAACAAACAGCTGCAAACCTAAAGATATACGAGAAAGCCAAAAGCTTAAAAGAAAATATGCATTCAGCAAACTACCACAAACCTGAGAATCAAGTACGTAAACAGCACAAACACTAAAATTTTTCCGTTTCAGATGTTCCACAAAATTCTTAAGCACCGGAACATGGGAATAAAGTTCTATCTGACCTGCAAAACATTACAAGGTAAAGCTAATTTATCACAACTTGTCAAAACAACTGTAATATAGACTTCAACATTACAGAAACTGGCCATACTACCGTTCTGTTGTAAAAGAACAAAATTAAAGTAGCTCATTATACCACCCCTTCTGATTTGTGGCCTTCCATATATGTTATTGCATTTTATAACTATAACAATATTATCACCACCTCATAATCACAATATCCTCCAAAAACTTTAAATATCAAACTTTCGCTACTAAAACATAAATAAATAACAAAAAAGGTAGAGAAGAGAGCCTGAATACCAGGGCAGTCAAAAACCAAGTAATCGTCATCTAAATAATTGTCCAATTCCTCAGTAAGCCAATCATCCAGGTTATCCTCAAGGTGCCTAAATATAATTATTAAGGCAACCAAATCTTAAATCCAATTTTTAAAACAGCACAAAATCTAACATGGGTACTCATGGAGATAAACTGTACTGCTAAACATAATTGAGGAAAAAGGATACTCCATGCAGTAAACAAGACCACCATTAGGACCCAATCCCAGCTCCTCCATAACATCATCCAGAGAAATGAGTTCCCTAATATCTGCCAGCATTGCAGCCCACAAAAGTCAAGCTCCAAGGATAACAAAAATCCAAACCCTCAAAAGAAATAACCACATAATAACACACTTTATTTACCCATTGCAACAGGATAGTCAAAATTTTCAGCAGCAGGATCAAGGTTCACAACATGAATCGTTCGCCGCGAAGCCACACAGTGTTCATACAAACTCGAGCAATAGGTAGACTGATTGCACAAAAAGCAAGACACACAGATAATTGTATTTTTGTTAAATAGCAAGTTTAAAACTTCGGTATGTGGTTTAAGTCAGCAAATTCTGTGAAAGCAATAGAATTACCTTGCCACTACCAGCAGGACCTATGACAAGTTGCGCATAACCCATGATGGTAACCTAGCTGCAAGGAGGTTTCAGAAAGTACAGAGGAAATTGACTGCCCGAAAGGAAGCGAGAACTGCAACAGTAATGTAAGCAGTACACCAAACCGCAACGGCCAACAGCAAATTCACCACATCACTGTAGGCCATACACCACACACTACTACAAAACCTGAACACACCAAATATCAAACGGAAAAAAGAGTAAAATGTTAAAAAAAAAAAAAGTAGCCTCATTTCAACTTTGTGGTTCTCTCTAATTCCTTTAGCAGTGAAAAATGCTAAGTATTAAGGTTGTTGGGTTTTCTGATCGATTGCAATTATGGTTATCAAACTCGCTAGTTAACTCGGACGAGGAGATTACGTTTCTACACATAGCTTCCGAGTCAACTCGGAAGCAAAATCGATTTTGATGTAAACTAGCTAGAATCGGTGAAGAAAACTCACTGATTAGGGGATTAGGTTTCTACTCTTGTTCTTCTGCTGCCCCGCACTGGTTCGTTCCTTCTTTTGAACCGCTCGCCGTCGAGTCTCAGACTGTCGCCCTCGGTCGTCGTCGTCGCACGCCCTCGTCGTCGTCGCACGCCCTCGTCGTCGTCGCAAGCCCTCGCCGTCGGCAGGTTGAGGGTAGAAGCTGCGCGAGGTTGGATGGAGAAAGAGAGACCACTCCTCCTGCACTGTTTCGCTTCGTGTAAGTGGTGGGGAGCGTGGGATTTTAATTGGATTTAATCGCTCTCCATTACACTAATTCCATTTACGGAACAAATGATATTATATTATTTATAATATATTATTTTTATTACCTTTAAAAATTAGGAATTAGAAATTAATTTTATGAGAAGAAATAAGGTGTAGGGTTTCACTTTATAAGAGAAATAGAATTTTACGGTGTTAGAAGAGAGATAATATAATATGTATTAAGCTTAAATAATCATTTTCTTATAGTTTTAGTTAAGTTTTTTCAATTTAATCATATTTTAGGAATTGTGTTTAATTTGATCTTAAATTTCCGAAATATGGTTCAATTAAATCATTTTACTTAATTCTGTTATAATAGAAAACATAACATTGTATATGGTAGTTTGTTCATGCGACATGGTATATTATAGATTGACGTAGCTCTTTTGATGTGTATACAACAGAAGTTGAACTTGAAAGGAGATATGATTTTCATTTGTATACATGTGAAGCAATTAAGGGTTTATTCTACTTGAAGAATATAGTTGTCATCCTCCTTAAGTTCTAAGGGTGTGTTCCTTTAATAGGATGGATATGGGGGAGAGTGTGAAGATGAATTTGTGTAGATTTTGGTGGATGAATTTTTGTGTTTTTTTGAGTGGATTTAGAGGTTAAAGTGAGTAGATTTGGAGATAAATTTTATGAAAGTTAGTGAAAGATTTGATTGATGTGATAAATAAAATAAATTGTAAAAATAGATAGAATTAGAAAGTTACCAAAATACCCTTAACAAAAAAAGAGAATGATTTTGTAATTTGATGTTATAAAAATAATTATAATTAATTAATACGAATTAAAAAAATATTAAACGGTTACGTATATTTATATATAATTGTTCTGGTTCAGAAAAATGCGAGATAATTCCTCACCAAAACAAGAAGAAAGTTTTATGACTTATTTAGGCCAAAAAAAACTCTGTCCCTTGACCATAGGAGTAACTCTCTTATTTATATCATAACCAGTTACAAAATATTGATCCCCAAGATTCACCAAATAATAACTAAAAAAGCACTTATTATCTAATTTCTAAAATATTTCCTAAAAATAACCACCTCCCTCATAAACGAAATTATCCTCTATCTTTTACACCCAAAATATTTACAAAATACAACAACCACCCCACTAATCCCAAAAATATCGCCAGATGTAAAACTGACCAATGCGTTCTCTCTCGCCATAATACCGAGGCTAAATACCGAGATACCAGCTTCTCCTACTCGGTTTGACTCCAACTCCCCTTAACATAATATCCGCACTCGGTACCTTGCCGATACGACGCCCCCTCCTCCTCTCAACTTTAAACCGACTTCCTCTGGTCCAGGACATAGCTCTCCAAATTGTGCACGATCTCGGCCTTAGGACGAAGAGAGCAGAATTTGTCTTGTCACTCCTGTCTTTCACTAATTCCCGTAAAATCATCATTACTCCCTGCAGTTACGCGTCCACACGTAACGTATCTGCCGTTACTCCCTACATCCACGCCCCCACGTGTAAATCATCCAACGGTTACTCTTTCAACATTCCCCTTTTGAATACCAAACGACGCTTATTTCCCCCTCTTTCAACTCCCTCCATTAGCCATTTCCTCACTCCCTCGCATTCACCTCATTTTTCACTCAAACTTTCCACCTCCCTCGTCTTGCTCAACCGCCATTTTCTTTCTCCAGGTACCTCCTCTTTTCCTCTTTTCAAGTTTTTACAACTGCATTTTCTGGTTCTTTGCTCTGGTTTCTTATACATTATTTGTGTGTATTGTGTTTTAGCTTGCACCCTGCACCTTCTTTTCTTTCAATCACCCTAACTTATTTCAAGAAAAACCCTTTCTTTGGTATAGTTTAATCGCCCTTCATGAACGACCATTACAATGCCCTCTATTCTTGGGCCCCCTTGGCCTTACGGCGAGAAACCTCCACCATGACCACCCTGACTAGGGTTAGGGCTTTTAGACGCCATCAAACACTGTGTAAGAGCAATGAGTCTGACGTAACTGTAATTGCTTGTGACAATGACGAACCCATCTGTAGGGACGGCAACTTGTTCCCTATCCCCCCTCACAAATTTACCTTTATGTATGTTACCTTATTTGAGAAATTAGGTTTACGCCTACCATTTAACACTTTTGAAAAGGAACTCCTCACTGTTTTGAATGTCTCACCTAGTCAACTTCACCCCAACAGCTGGGCCTTCATTCGTGCATTCCAAATTTTATGCACCCACTTTGGTATTACCCCCTCAAGCAATATGTTTCTTTACTTCTTCGAGTTGCGATCCCCCCATAAACATCTTCTAGCCTCCCTTAGCGGAGTCAGCGGTCGAGGCCTTCTAACTTTATACAACTCCTCCTACAAAGGTTTTAAAGGGATTTTTATAAAAATAGTCGCCCCCGAGCAGAATCCTTCCCTCTTAGAAGGCTTTCCTTTGTATTGGTGTCAATCACCTAATCTCCAATCAGCTCGGCAATTAGACGACCTGGACCCCTCCGAGAAAAAAGACTGTCTGATGCTGGAACAACTAGATGTTGTTTTTGACACTCGAAAACTTTTAGAGCTGGAATTCCGAGTGGTAGATCTAAAATTCCACATCGGTACTTACCTTACAACTGTTCCTTTATTATAGCAAGCTTACTAATGATTCTCGCATTTTAACCGACCCTGTTTCTTTTTACAGACAACCTGATGGCGATGTCCCACGAAGATATGCTTAAGCGTGCTGGCCAACTTAAAAGACAAAAGACTTCCACTCCTGGCGCAAGCCCTTCAGCACCTCCTCCCCGGATTGAACTCCATGAAGAAACCTCGGAACCCGACCTCGAAGCCTTAACACGACGATCTAGAGCTCGGGGTAAGAAGGTCATCGAGAGCACCTCCCAACACTCAACCTCCCAGACTCCAATAGCTCCGCTTCATACCGCGGACAATACCGAATTAAGCTTCTGGCACCCTCAATTCCTTCACTCTCAACATAGCCGAAAACACAACTATCTTCACCACGACATCAATCTTCTAAGAGCCCAAGATCCCCAATCTCTCCACGAAAACCTCCTAGCTGATCTTCATAGGGCCGAGGCCACTAGCATCATGCTGATGGACCAGTTCACTCTACAATCCACCCAAAAATCTCTTGATCTTGAACAAAAAGATCAAGCCTTGGCCCTTTCCAAGACCGAGACCTCCCGCCTGACCAATGAAGTATCTGAACTAACTGCTCAAGTCAAAAAATCAGATGAGTTAATTGCCGATTTGCAGAACCAACTGAAAGCCTTTGCAACTGAGAAAGAAAGCTGGGTCCTCAAAGAGAAAGATTTCATCCACAACTCAGAACTCCTCAAGGATCAGATCGGCACCTCGCTGAACATGGGATTTCAACTAGCCCTGGAGCAAGTTCGAGTTCTTTACCCGGATACAGACTTATCAGCAACGGACATCTCCAAGACGGTAGTCGAGGGACAACTCGTTGATATTGACGACTAAGCGACTCTTTCTCCCGCTCTCCTTTCGTTCTTCGAACTTTTAACTTGTCTATTTCTATATTCCTACTTTCCACCTTTTACTTGACACATTATGCTTTAAGTTACATTTTTACTTTTCCTTATTCTCTCCTTTCGTAACACACATCATAATCGACTAGATAACCCTTTCCCTTCCTTATGTTAACCGACTAGATAATCATTCGTTTATAAACCGATATTTCGATCTCTCAAAACACTCAAATAATAAGTCGTCTACACCTCAAACTCTTAACCTTTATCAAACTAAACAAGAACTCGTTTAAAACCCGAATTGCTCAATCCTACAATCTAAACAAACACCAACTCATTTATGAACCAAATTTGTTAGACAACAAACAAAATTAAATAAAAACCTGTTTAAAAAACCAAACTCTCCATCCTGCAGTCTTGCTCACAAACCAAGCTCTCAATCTCGCTTGCGAACCGAGCTCTCAGTCCTGCAAACACCAAAATGAAACTAACACAACTCGTTTATGAACCGAGCGGCTTAACCCTGCAATTTGTTTAACAAACCGAGCTCTCAATCTCATTTATAAATCGAGCTCTCAGTCTCGTTTTTAAATCGAGCTCTCAGTCTCGTTTTTAAATCGAGCTCTTAGTCTCGTTTTTAAACCGAGCTCTCAGTCCTGCGAACACCAAAATGAAACTTCTTTTACATCGAGTGTACAAACTCGGAATTTACATCAAGTGTGTAAACTTGGAATTTACATCGAGTGTATAAACTTGGAATTTACATCGAGTGTATAAACTTGGAATTTACATCGAGTGTATAAACTCGGAATTTACATCAAGTGTATAAACTTGGAATTTACATCGAGTGTATAAACTCGGAATTTACATCAAGTGTATAAACTTGGAATTTACATCGAGTGTATAAACTCGGAATTTACATCAAGTGTATAAACTTGGAATTTACATCGAGTGTATAAACTCGGAATTTACATCAAGTGTATAAACTTGGAATTTACATCGAGTGTATAAACTCGGAATAGAACAGGTGAAACAACACTATCGTAGTATTAGAAATCAAAACACACATGTTCTTACAAAAAGCAAAACAACTTAAACAAACTTTTAACTGAAATAAAAACGTAAATTAGTCGCATTCCATGTTCGCGGAATTTCCTTCCCCTCTAACGTCTCCAATTTATAAGCTCCTTCTCTCAACACTTGTTTGACACGATAGGGCCCAGTCCACTTCGGGGCCAATTTGCTATCCAACTGAATCAATTGCGCTTTCCTTAATACCAGATCTTGTTCTTGGAACCTCCGAGGCACCACCTTAGTCTTGTAACTTCTCTCTAACCTTCTCTTCATTGCTTCATTAGCAATCTGGGCCAAATCTCGAACCTCATCTATAACGTCAAGGTTTGCTTGCAAACCAACTTCTGAAATCTCCTCATCAAACAACTTCACTCTCCCAGTGTTTTCCACGACCTCAATGGGAATCATTGCATCAGTACCATATACTAAAGAGAAGGGAGTTTCTCGGGTAGTTGTCTGAGGAGTAGTATGATAAGCCCACAGCACCCGAGGTACCTCATTTGGCCATTCCCCCTTCGTCGCCGCCAACCTTCGCTTCAATCCCCTTAATATCACTCTATTAGCCGCTTCCGCCTGCCCGTTTGTCTGAGGATGCTCTACCGACGAGAAGACCTGTTTAATCCCTACTTCCGCGCACAACTGCTTTACCTGCGAGCACGCGAACTGAGTTCCATTGTCTGAAATAATCCGACGTGGTACCCCAAATCGACATATTATATTCTTCCAAATAAACTCTCGGACTCGCCCCCCCGAGACGACAGCAACCGGCTCGGCTTCAATCCACTTCGTAAAATATTCCACAGCCACGATCAAAAACTTGAATTGCCTCACCGCCTTGGGAAACGGACCTAGGATGTCTATTCCCCAACTGTGAAAAGGCCAAGGTGTACTAATAGAGTGCAACACCTCTGGCGGAACACTACTCCAATCGGCATGTTTCTGACATGATTCACATTTCCTGACGTACTCTACACAATCACTTTTCATAGTGGGCCAAAAGAACCCCCCTCGGATTACTCGCAGCATCAATGCTCTTCCCCCTACATGACTCCCACAAACTCCCTCATGGAGCTCGGCCATAAGCCGATCTGCTTCCTTCCTTCCTACACAAATCAACAAAGGTCTGGAATACCCATACCTGAACAAGTGACCATCTATCAGTGTATACCTGCTTGAGTTTTTCTTTATCTTCTGTGATTCGTTGGAATCCTTAGGTAATTTACCATCCGCAAGATAACTCTTAAAAGGTGCCATCCAAGATTCTTCGGTTGCCAAGATCTCCAGCACTTGATGTTTTTCCTGCGCGTCAATTCGAGGAGCTATTAATGTTTCCCTTATCACCGATTTATGCTGTCCCGGTTTCGAACAACTAGCCAACTTGGATAACAAATCAGCTCGGGAATTCTGCTCTCTCGGAACATGCACGAACTCAAAGAGGACGAAGTTCTTCGCAATAGCTTGGACAACTTCCAAATACTTAGCCAATTGCGGATCGCGAGCTTGGAATTCTCCATTCACCTGACCTGCCACCAATGCAGAGTCACTTTTAACCAACAACTTGGTGATCCCCATCTCTTTAGCTAAAAGCATACCAGCTATCAAAGCCTCATACTCCGCTTGATTATTACTAGCTTTGAAAGCAAACCTCAAGGATTGTTCAATTAGTACCCCTTCCGGTCCTTCCAAAACGATTCCAGCGCCACTACCCCTTAAATTAGAAGCTCCATCCACTGACAATATCCACATTATCTCCCCTACACCCTAATTCACCAGAGGCGGCTCAGACAATTCCACCACAAAATCAGCTAAGAACTGGGCCTTGATTGACCCACGTGACTCATACTGTAGTCCATACTCTGACAGCTCTATCGCCCATTTAACCAACCTGCCTGATATATCAGGTTTTTGCAAGATGTACTTAATGGGAAGATCCGTCATCACTTTGACACTATGATTCTGAAAATAATGTCTCAGACGCCGAGCTGAAACAACCACGACCAATGCAGCTTTCTCTATAGTGGGATACCTCACCTCGGCACCATGGAGCACTTTGCTCACAAAATACACTGGTTTCTGCTCTCCATCACCCTCTCTGACTAAGACCGAGCTAACAGCATGTTCTGTTACCGATATGTATAAAGACAACTCCACACCTTTTTCAGGCTTACACAATACCGGCGGTTTGCTCAGATATTCTTTCAACTTCTGGAATGCCTCCTCACACTGATCAGTCCATTGGAATCGCTCATTCTTCTTCAAACATTGAAAGTAAGGAAAACCACGATCCCCACTTTTAGCAAGAAAACGGGATAAAGCCGCCATCCTTCCCGTCAACCTTTGTACCTCTTTAACGTTACTAGGACTCCTCATATTTATAATAGCTGCACACTTATCAGGATTGGCTTCTATCCCCCTCTCAGTGAGTAGAAAACCCAGAAACTTCCCCGCTTTAACCCCAAAAACACACTTCTCGGGATTAAGCTTAAGTCTGTACTTGTTGATGGTAACAAATAACTCCTCCAAATCCTCCTCATGCTTCTTCTCTTCCACCGAGGTGACTACCATGTCATCCACATACGCATGCAAATTTCTTCCCAACATGGGTGCTAAAATCCGATCCATCAGCCTCTGATAAGTAGCTCCCGCATTTTTTAACCCAAACGGCATTACTCGATAACAGTAATTTGCCGTTCCTCCCATAAACGCCGTCTTATCTTCATCCGACCAGTGCATCTTGATTTGATTATAGCCCGAATAAGCATCTAAGAAGCTTAGCAAAGCACAACCCGATGCGCTATCAACTAGTGCATCTATGTTAGGCAAAGGATACGAATCCTTTGGGCAGGCATTGCTCAAGTCCGTGAAATCCACACACATCCTCCATCTCCCATTAGACTTCTTCACCATCACCACATTTGCTAACCAGGTCGGATACTGTATCTCTCGGATATGAGCCGCTTCTAATAATTTATGTATCTCCTCTGTGGCTGCCTGAGCTCGGTCTCCGCTCAACCGCCTACGCTTCTGAACTTTAGGCTTAGCCAATGGGTTAATATTAAGCTTATGACATAGAAAGTCGGGATCAATCCCCGACATATCAGTCACACTCCAAGCGAATGAAGAAAGATTCTTCTTCAGTACTTGGATGAGCTGTTGTTCTTGCTCCTGACTCAGATCACCCCCAATTCTCAACTTCTTCCCCTCTATAAGTACCTCCTTCACCTCTCCCACAGGCTGAGGCCTTCTCTCAGGGTGCACCAATCTTGGATCTAACTCGGGATCCAATACTACTCCAGTTGTGCTCACTGAGTATGCGACTTTCCTCCTTAACCTCAGACTGTCCTCGTAACATTTACGAGCAGTCTCCTGGTTTACAGCTAAAGTGAGTACTTTCCCCTCATCCGTGGGAAACTTCATCTTTAAGTGTATTGTTGATATCACAGCCCTTAACTTATTGAGAGAAGGCCTTCCCAACAACAAATTATATGATGAAGGGGTATTGACAACTATGTAGCGTATAAATACGGTCTTCGCATCTTCCTTGTCTCTGAAAGTTGTTCTAAGATCAACATATCTTTTAACCTCCACTTGATCTCCAGAAAAACCGACAAGCACTCCATCAAACGGCTTTAATTGATCTATCGGAATTTGTAAGCCTATGAAAGTACTCCAAAACATCACGTCAGCAGAACTCCCCTGATCAATTAGCACCCTGTGGACATTCCTTCCCATCATGATCACCGACACCACTACAGGATCATCTTCATGTGGGATTACCCCTTTCAAATCATCATTTGAAAATGTTATGTCAGGAGCTTGCCTTGGCCTAACCATCACTGCTGTGGTCATGACACTCCTTACATATCGTTTCCTAGCCGAGCTGGTTTGGCCTCCTCCCGCGAAACCTCCTGCTATCGTATTAAAATCCCCTAAAATAGGTGTCTCATGTACTTCGGGAGCCGTGCGAATCTCAGATGATTTCTCCTCAGCGCCCGTCTTCATGAATTTTGTCAGGAGTCCCCGGTTTGCCAAAACAGAAAGTTGATAACGCAGACCATAACAGTAGTTGGTGTCATGGCCTCTGGTTTGATGAAACTCACACCAAGCACCCAGTCTATTACCGAGCGTTCTCCCCGCGATGTCAGGATAGCGCAAATGTCTAGCTACCTCCACATCCCCCAAGACTTGGGCCATCGGGACTTTCAGGTTCGGTATTCCTTGCACTTGCGGGTGATCGGTCCTTCGTTGTGCCACATAAGGGACAAAACGCCGATCTGTTTTCATTTTAGGAGGAGTTCGTTCTCTTCGATAAGGTCTCATATCTCTTTCACTCCTGAAATGAGTGACTGGTTTCTTGTCTCCTGCCTTTTTGTGTCGCATGGCCTCCTCAGTTTCTATTTCCACAGCTGCCCTTTGTCTAATCTCGGTAAGGCTTTTCGGTAGATATCGGTACAGGGACTCACCAAACGAGCTGGCCCGAAGTCCTTTCATAAAGGCTTTTACGAGCAAGCCCTCGTTAGGATCTATCAGCCTCATGCTGATATTGGTGAATCGGTTAAGGAATTGCTTTAACGTCTCTTCGGTGGTTTGCCTTATATCAAACATGTCTGCCATCTCCACTGGTTTGGCTCTATTTGCTGAGAACCTCTCCAAGAAAAGACGCTTGAAATCATGGAATGAGCTGATAGACGAATTAGGTATAGTGTTGAACCATTCTAGGGCAATTTCCGTCAACGTACCCACAAACATTTTGCATCGTATAACATCATTACCACCTGATATCATCATCCGAGCTTGGAAAGCTTTTAAATGTAATTCCGGATCAGAATTCCCCGTAAAAGGTGTGATTTTAGGAATTACAAAGTTCTATGGGATCGGCTCATTCATGATTGCCTCTATCAGAGGGCTGGTATCAGTCACATCGGCGTTCAACCGAGATGAGTAGCGAAAACCAGCCCTGGTCGACTCCAATCTGTTTTGCATATCTTCGTTCGCCTTCCGCAATTGTTCTTGCTGTCGCAGTGCCTCCTCCAACCGTTGATGCGTTTCCTCTGCATTTTTTCGCAACCTCTCTCTTTCTCCCAAAGCTTCCTCCCTTAACGTCTACAAGTCTTCTTCTGCTTTCTTGCGAGTTTCCTCTCTCTCTTTTTCAAGTTGAGCCTGATCAGCCTCCGCCTTCATCCTGATCTCCTCGTTTTGCCTTTGCAGCTCCAGTATACTCTGCATTATCTGTTGCCTAGTAGGCCCTTCACGCGGTGCTCCTCTTCCTCTATTCATCCTTCACTTCGTCTCCCTTGCTTCCTTTTCTTTCACTGTTTTACCGTACCCCACGGTGGGCGCCAATGTTCTGGTTCAGAAAAATGCGAGATAATTCCTCACCAAAACAAGAAGAAAGTTTTATGACTTATTTAGGCCAAAAAAAACTCTGTCCCTTGACCATAGGAGTAACTCTCTTATTTATATCATAACC
>Ga0209589_1003445_pt1 | contig 27624 bp, 17 predicted proteins | sample CowpeawhiteBW_FD_187525 | JGI IMG/M metagenome (GOLD analysis project Ga0209589, IMG submission 187525) | Root nodule microbial communities of legume samples collected from California USA - Cow pea white BW (SPAdes) (version 2) | ecosystem: Host-associated > Plants > Roots > Nodule | place: USA...
TATATATATATATATTTCTCATTTTTATAAAAAAAAACGATCTAAAATAAATCTTCACAAATGATGAATTGGTAATAATGGAAGAGTATTAAAATTAAGAACTCTAGGCTTTCATAAAAATAAAATTATCATAATATGTTTGTTTCCCATAAGCATGCTTGAGAGAATTTTCACAATAACCCTAACAGAAAGTTCAGAACTATACAAATGTTCCTCCTCCCAAAAACACTCTTTCTAGTGAAAAAAAAAATTAAAATTTTTAATATATAAACTTTCTTATATCTTATATTTATCAAAAAGAGAATATTTATTATTCTAAATATATTTTGTTACTTCTTAATTAAGAAAAATATACACATATTTTTCTTAATTATCATACAATCCAAGTTAATCCAATCGTAATGGAACTTCTAAGGATTTTAATTTCATAATCGACCCCTTTAATGATCAAATTATAATAATTGATTGAAGAACATGGATTTATCCCACTAATCATTATAAATCTAGTCCTAACAATCAATGTCATTTTAATATTTATGAATCAACATCTAAATATCAAAACATAAAAAATGTGTAATCAAATAATCTCTTGAAGATAATATTATAGTGCAGAGATCGAACTCTATTTACACAAAAAATACAAAAAGGTAAAACGAAAAACAATAACCTTTCGTCATCCACCTTTTCCTTTTTATTGCCTCTTTCTCTCTCCAATCTTCCTTTTATCTAAGACAACTTTCAAACAAAGTGTAACTTAAGTTACTCATTTCACTTAGACATTGCTAATCTTTCTTAGTCAAATATAATAATTATTCCTATTAAAGAAAACTTTATTCATTGAGCAATTTAGCACTTTCCTCAACCATTTTCTCTTGTAAGCATGCATTAATTTTGCCTTAAACTCCTTAAATTATTTCTGTCTATGCTATGAAAAATATGGTTAGTGTTGTTTCTAAGATTTGAATAGTTTTTCTCAGTCATTCCTAGCTTCACTGAGAAAAATAATCACTTCACTGAGCATTGATGCATCCAAGATTTTTTTGTGTTGTTTTATAGACAGAAATGCATATTAGCTCAATGCATTCGATTATTTTTATAAGATATTAGAAACTTAGTTTAGACTCTGAAAAGAAGAAAAAGAGAAAAAGAACTTATAAGCTAAAAAAATATGGCAGCTGATCTTCTAATATAATAAAATGTACATCACCTTTTGTTTTATAGAAAATATTTGGCTAAGAATAAATCTCTAAAGGAAAAAACAAAGTTGATAAGTGTATAGAAGCTTAATTTTTAACTTTTAATGTAAAAAGAACATTTATATAATATTTGCAATATCTTCCTCTAAAATATTAGACAAGTCATTACATATCTTTAAATATTTTTTTAATGTTAATTGATCCTAACTGGTTGGTTGAATTAGAAAATGAAATTGTCATTATATTATCTCGAGTGGAGTTTCTTCCTTATTTTTTTCACATCTTGGTATATTTAATAATTCATATATACTATGGGAGATTATACATTATGTGGTCTTGAGATTGCAAATCATTCACGCATACATTGAAACTACAAATTATTGATCTCATTTTTTTTTTTTAAATTAAAGTTACCAATAGAAATATCTCGATAATAAAAAATTCTAAAATTCGTTAGCAAATCTATTTTAATGAGGAATTACTATTCATCATCTTTACTTTGTTGATAAATATATAATTTTTTGTAGTATTTTATAATACATTGTTTAAAAATATTCAAATGTCTTTCACGTTCTATTTATGCACAACAAAGGAGGAAGAAAATATTAAGAAATCTAACCAAAGAACATTACCTTCCCCATATTCTCCCTTAGAGATATGATTTATATGGTAGAAAAGAAAACAAAGACAAGATAAAGAAACTCAAATTTTGTTCAAGGAGGGCACATTAAAAATAGAAGTTGGCCTACATTAGCCATTAAGTAAAATGGCATATGAGAGATTAAAACAAATTATATACAAAAGTGTAAGTTTGTTAAAACACTATTTTTGAAGTAGTATGTTACATTCACAATGATATTGTCATTAATCCAAACATTGTTATTTATGGAAGGTTTTTTAGTTGACTACAACATACAATTTTATTTATTTATTTTTTCTCTCTCATGGATATGAAACATATTAGCATTACACAACACTAGATCATGTGTATACTACTATTTTTGGTGTGGATGCCTAAGAAGACTTCAAAGCACCTCGTTATAACTATTTTGAAAGATTTGTGAGAGAGGTGGTAAATAAAGTAGTTAATTGCAATCTCGAAAGAGAGATTGATGTCTCATATATATATATATATATATATATATATATATATATATATATATATATATATATATATATATATATATATATATATAACCCAACATATAACAAATTTATTTTTAGAAAATTGAGAAAATTGTTGGTCCATCTAGTGTCCATGTTATCACAAAAAGTATTACAGAAATATACTAACACAAACAAAAAGTGACAATTTTATCTTTAAACAACAAACAATTGTGTTTATCTAAATAAATTACACATGAAGTGCACATAATTGGAATACACATAATTGATACTTTTTTTTTATTTGTAGACACATTATTTAAGTATAGGTGTAATTATTTTTAGGCTCTTAACAAGAGGAATGAAAGGGATAAAACAAAAATGTGAAGTCTTGCTTGAAAAACGAATATTGTGATACCTAATGAGTACAAGTTTCACAATAAGTGATAACAAAAGGATGCAAACAATGAGATGCCACTAAAAGATATTAATGAACTATGAGAAAACGATATTTTTTTTTATCTAATAATGTATCTATAAATTGGTATGACATGTTCTATGAGTAGAAAGATAATTGTTTCAGCATGAATAATTTGATCCAAGAAGGAATATGCGCACATGGTTCATTCATCCATCCTTACACAAAAGGCATAACGGGTTTACTCTTATCAATAAATGTGCACAAGATATTTATGATTGATTTTGCGACTAGGACTATAAATTGTCTTATCAAGTCAATGAAATTTCCCTCATTCTACCAATTTCAGAAATTTAAGTCGTAAATGCGAACCAACCCACACATATGTATGTTAATTAATAACAATTCAATATAGATGAAGATTAATCAAGAGATGACACAGATGTGAAGTAGATATACTTGAAAACATCCCATAAACTAAATTAAAAGTTAATCCAAATTTATGATTTGTCTTTATGAGGATTAATTTTGAAGATATTGGCGAGGACTGAGGAGACTCTTTTATTTAGAACTGTGGCTTTAGGCGTGGATGATTACAAAATTTACCATGGGAAGCAAAAATTTCAAAAATAGAATGGGAAGAGGAAAGAGCACGAACACTCTCGCAGAGGTAAAAGAAAAGGATTGTTACAAGACACGTCCATTAGAATAATCCAAGCCACTAGTTGACAATTTTTCAAAGTCACATCTTTCACTTCTTGATTCCCACAAGTATGAATCTTTCCAGTTTTCCACACTCTTTTGTGGTTATATTCATTTTATTAATTAGCCATTGTTCCGTATTAGGTGTCAGTTTCTTAATCCAATGCCCTACCACACAGCCACACCCCTAATGATTTACACTCAAAAGAGAGAGAGAGAGGCACATGCAAACACTAGGTCTAATTACGCTTTGAGCTTCTTCTTTTTATCGGTATAAACATAATATATATGTCTCACGTGGTGGAGGATACTATCGTTGAATGGGGCAGAAGCCACAAGAATTTCTGTCATATGCCACCAACACCACTCTGCTCCGGGATCACCGCGGTTCAATGAATGTCTTCCAAATTTTGTTTTTCTTGATGTCGTTTAGGTTATGAATAAATAGGTATATAATTAAATAGAAACATGTGTTCGGAAAGTGTTTAAGTTAATCAAAACTAATATTGCTGATACGATGATATATATCAGTGATTTGTTGTGAGTTTCTTTGAAGCAAGCCCACCTGAATTAGGTTGGGCCTTCTCATGAATTGAACCTCCTCTATGATCATAATCATATAATCATCATGGAAACTCTAAAGTACTCAGAATCTGATTGATTTCACGCTTAAACTTGATGCTTGCGTCGTACATTTTATTTTTTTTTTGCAGTTACCGATTAAATTAAACTTACATTTTATAGTTACTGGAGTAGGTGCACGCTTCAAAATGTGTACTTATTTGTAGAAAGCTCAAAATTTCCAGGTAGGGTCTTCTTCTTACCCTACCTACCTTAATAGATTATAAACGACTGGAAATTTCATCGCAGCGACTATCAGTGTTTGGACAGAGAATTTACAAGGTAAACTGTAATAATTTTTTAAGTTTTAGCAAAATAGTTTAGGTTTGAACATTTTTGTTTCAAAATGGAAGTATGAAGTGAAAGGCGAAAAATATTTTACCCGGTTAAAAACAAATCATAACTTTTATACCCTCCTTTGAATTTCCAACCTTAAATGTGTATGACATAAAAAAAAGTTACTGGGTGAGAGTTTTAGCAAAGATGATTAATTGGTGGCTTATAAATTTTTGTTGAGACTTGTGGTTGGTGTGGGAAGGTGGAGATGTGAAATCGCCCTACCCTCAAACTTTTGATGAAAGACATTAGAAATTGGATGATTTGGCCTTCATGATGAATTTGGAGAAGGGTTTTGAAGGCAGTGGGGGCCTGCAATGGTCTCAATTATGGATGGCAGCAGTGACATCAGATGAGAGAGGGAAAAAAGAAAGAAAGAGAAGGGTGGTTATGTATTGAGAAAAATAAAAAATGAAGTTTGGGACAGTAAATATGAAATAGAAGTGTGGTTTGATCTTAGTGGGGACAAGGTTGGACTCAGCATTCAGCTGGAGCTTGTCCTGTTGTCCATCTGCATGGAACCAAATTCTGCACTTGAAGCTTGTCACAGACTAAAAGTAGAGAGAGTTCTTAGGCTTTAGGGTTGCATGGGGACAACCTAGCTAGGGTTGAATTTCAATTCAATTGAATGAATGACCTTAGGGTCACACTCTCACTCTCACTCTCATTCATTCGCCATTTTCTGCATAATGAACATCTTTTTTTACCTAAATTAAGTTCAACACAGCCAATCCAAATAAAACCCACGTAAAATAATGGGTACGTGATGGATCTTACAATATACGTAGTTTGTAAACTGTATAATAATGATTGTGAAAAATGAAGAGTCTCGTTTGGTTGCAGTTGCACATGTATAAAGCAGAGAGAGGGTTGAGGTATGTAAGGTCTATTCAAGCACTCATGATAATGGGTAGTTCTGTAAAGGTTATGAGGTGAAGACAATTAGAGAGGCCCAAGAGGCAGGGCAATATACTATAATCTGCATGGAAAGTTAATGTTTGAACATGGTTGGCATTTTGGATGATAAACAAAGATGCTTAGTATTTGAAGTTGATGTTATAGTTCAGGACTCAGGGGCCAGAGAAATCATTCAGCAGGGGTACCATATGTATGCAATGTCCCTATTCTTATACTATTCATCTAATTCTCTTTCGTCACTAACTTGTACCATCTCTCTTTCTATAGCATGCCAAGGGGTCCATTCGCCACAACACATCCAATTGCTTCATCTCAGATCTCATGCCATATATATATATATATATATATATATATATGCTCTCACAAATATGTTTTTTTTCTTCTCAAATTTAAAAACAATTTTGTTGTGTAATTAATAACTTTTACAGAATCCTGCATGTTATCACCAAACACATACTTCCTGCGTTTTGATGCAATGGCTAGCTTCAGACATATCTGGTGCTAGCTACGTGCCTAGGTCCATAGTTATCTCTTATCTCTCGGACACAGATTAAAGGAGCCAATTTTGTGTATATAATTGTCATTTCAGTAGAATCGTATTAACCATATGTGCAGTACGAGTCGTACCCCTATTTAATTAGATAAATATTATTGAATAAAAATATGTTTGAGGAAAATTAGGTTGGCTTGTTTTGCGTAATAGTATTAGACTAAAATTTCCTGCAATAGATTCCTATTGCAAATATAACTTGAATTGGTAGCACTGCCTATATATTCTAGATTAATTGAGGTTTTGGCATTGCAAATATTTTTATTCATATTTTTTGTATTTAATGAAATATTAAAACTTTTATTCTGATTGCACCACATAATATTTAATATATTTATTTTTAGTGATAAAAGCAACTTTGATGTGATGAAATCTTAAATTTCAAAACAACATGGAATGGAGGGAACATATTACAAGATTGCAGTTGGTAATGTATGATTTAACATCTAAAGAGATTTTGCGTGTTCAAAAAATATTTTAATGATTATATAAGGTGATAATCAATTTTTTTTACACAATCCAGCAATTCAATTTATTATTGATATGAATTTTAAGACTGCTATTGTAAAAGTGGACAAACTTATCATGTTTCTCTTTATATTTGACAGTCTTTTATTAAGATATTTTTAATTAATTTAAAGTTTTGTTGTCAGTAAATGATAAATGTTATACATTACTAATTGTCTTCCAAAATAACCGGAATTCTATTAGTTACATGAATTATAAATTGACTTCTCAGTTTTCAGTGGAATATCAATTATTGAGAGAGTAATGATACTTTAGTAAAATTGGTTCAGTAAATGAAGTATTTAATGGTTCTTTTAATGTACATCTATAAGGAAAAAAACTACAAACTATGATCATTAAGGCATTAATTAGATTAAAGTAATTAAGCAAAGAGAATAAATTATGAATGGAGTATATTTTTAACATTATAAAATTAATTTCTGATTTAGTGGAAGAATGAAAATACATGACTGAATAATTATTAAAATTATAAACAGTGGATTGAATTATTACTTAGTAGTGTAAAAATATGAAAGATGGCATTATTAAGATTAGAGAAAAGCATAAACCTAAAAGGAAGAAGGTGAAAAGTAGAAGTTGAGGGATATAATAAGCACCACAAAAACAATAGCAAGAACGAAAGGCGATAAGAAGTAGCACATGAGAATCTCTTGAATCGCAGAGTATGATTGGCCACAAACATTCTCCTTTTGAAATGTATCTGAATTCATTCACCCATAATTTACCTGTATGAATTGCCACAAGAAGGCCTCAATTCTTATTCAGTAATTAATATTTATAATATAAAAAATTAGAAAGAAAAAAAGAATTGATGAGAAAGGATAAATGCAGTGGGAAAGCCAAGCGTGTGGCAGCAGAGTGATCAGTGAAGACAGACAGAGCCACACACTCACTCAGAAAGAAATGAGGACAAATGGCAGCACTGCCAACTGCACACAACAAAGAGAGGACTACCTACACATGCATACATAAAATTACATGGGGAATGAAAATATATATATATTTTTTATTTTTTATTTCCATTCTCATGATAATTGAAGGGATGAATTCAAAGTTTTGTTGGTCCCACTCCACACCCAAATCATGCCCATGCATGTAATGTATTTCTCTTTATAATAAAATAATAGTATGAGTAAATGAATAACACACACGTTCACTCACTCACTCACTCACTGTCAATTTTTTATGCTTTGACAAGTCAGGTGCACGAGCACTTGCAGCATCTAATCATATGCATTTCGGTAAGGATCCCTGTTCTCTCTTATCGATCCATATTTCTTTTTAAATATTACATAAACGTATAATAATTCGCCATGATGTAGAAATAAGAAATAGTAGGATCCCTGTTCTTTCTTATCAATCCATATTTTTTCTTTTCTTTTTAAATATTAGAATTAAATATGATTTTGTCCCTCAATTTTCAGTAAAAATTATAATTAGTTTCTTTTCAAAATTTTGATTTAATTTAGTCCTCAAATGTTAGAACTGTATGAATTTAGTCTTTTTAACCAATTTTGTTAAGTTAATTTGACGTTTTAAATGTGCTTCATAATAGTTTCTTAATTAACATTAAAGCGAAAATGTGTCAAACCGAGTAAATAACTCAAATGTTATCATGAAATATGTTTGAAATGTTAAATAAACTTAACAAAGTTTAGTTGAAATGACTAAATCTACGTAATTTTAAAGTTAAGAGACTAAATTAGACAAAAATTTCAAAGAGAGACTAATTCCAATTTTCATTAAAAGTTGAGGAACTAAAAACATATTTAACCATAAATGTTACATAACCTTATAATAATTCACCATGATATAGAAATAGTATTTACTTTTAATCATGTAGTAGTATTATGTAATCTTATGTTTTTATATTTACAAATATATATATATATATATATATATATATATATATATAAAATATTTTTTTTTTTTTTATATAAACAAATAGCATTAATTTATGTACCAAAAATAGCATGTAATTAGGTGAAGAACAAAGATTCATCTTAAGATTATATACACAACAATAATAAGTATAATAAGAATATGAATAATAATGTATATAAATTTTTACATCAATTAATACATGTAATCAATAGTGATTATTTACAATATACGGATTAAATACATAGATAATGGAATATTTATTAATTTTAATTATACAAACTTTATAAACTAATTCTATTTATAAAAAAATTTATATTAATAGTTGAATAGATTAAATTTATTTACAATAAAATTATTGAAAGCATCTTGTTGTGATTCATCTTCTCACTATGTTCAGATGTTAAATGCAAGAGGCTACTTGTAGGGTGCTCAAGTTCCTTATGTGCTTTGTTATCAAGACTTTGTTATTGATCATGAAATTTTGATGACCTTTTATGTGAAATATATTCGGCAGAATATTTAACAATATAATTTAATAAAATTTACTTTTTCAAGGGATAATGACTTTAGGTTTAGTAGAGATATTTATAGAAAAGGAGTTCAAAATTTATTTTATATATTAAGCATCTAGATTAGAATATTAAGTAATTTTTTATTTTTAAAAATTACAAAATTTTTCTAAATTATTTTCTTAAGTCATCTTTGATTTCTTTTTAAGATTTTAAAGTTTTTTTTAATCCTATAATGCCTTTAAGAAGGTGATAAAGGACCACTAATAATATTAGACTCTAGAGTAACTTAATTTATACTATGTAATATATTTTCTAGTGTTTTATGAGTTAATCACTAGTGCAGGAAGGCCTTTTGGCAGCGGTTACTTTTCATATTCTGCACCGATTCCCGGACCGAGGCATATTGGGGCGAGGCCAAAGGAGGATAGCCTTTGGCCTCGTTCGCAACCCGAGGCCATAGAGACCCTCTTCTTCCTCGGTTCCCATCTACCTGAGGCCATATGTCACCTTTTTGCCTCGGTTCTGGTATGAACTGAGGCCTAATCCTCTATCTCATAATTAGGGTTTCCTTGTTCTACAGTTTAGGGTTGTCGTCGCCGCAAGGGGCTGCAATGTCAGGAGGGTTTCGCGTTGGAGATGTGCGCTGCGGTTTCTCGTTTAAGCGCGACGATGATGGTTACTGCGTTTTGGCTTGATTCGCGGTGGTTTAACGTTTCGATCTGCTTCATGAGTTTTGTGGTGCGCGATTTAGGTTCAAAGTGCAGGTGGCTTCTTTTTGCTCCAATGGTTGCGATTTGCTTCGCATCTTCGTGTGCCTGGTGGCAACGTGATGGAGACGTGAAGACGTGGGTGGACGCAGATGCTGGCAGCGTTGAGGGTGGTGGACGGCGGCAGGGGACTTGTGCGGTGGTCTCGCGTGGTGGTGGACGGATGCGAGACGAGACGTCGGTAGGGGGCTCGCGTGGTGGTCTCGCGTGGTGGGCTCGCCGGAAGTCGCGGAGAGAAGAGGAGACAGCGACTGGCCGGGATTTGCAGAGAGAAATGCAGGAGCAGCTGACGCGCGCGATAGGAAGAAAAGGGTTCTGTTTTTGAGCCCTAATTAAACCATATGGCCTCGGTTCAATTTAGAACCGAGGCATATAACACCTATTTGGCCCCGGTTGCCTAAAACCCGAGGCATATAACACCTTTGGCACCGGCTTTTCCCCAACCGAAGCCTATAGGTCCCAACGTCAATGGCATTTTTGAAATTTCTGGCAACCTTTTTGGCTTCGAGCCTCCTTAACCGAGGCCTATAACAGCTTTTGGCACTGGTTTTTTTTGAACCGAGACCTATAACTACGTTTGACACCGGTTTTTGTGTGAACCGAGGCCTATAAGTTGCCTTTAATTTCAAAATTGCCACCGCACCGTTATATGCTTCGGTTCCTCGCCAACCAAGGCCTATAAGACGTGGTAAAAATGCAATTCTGCACTAGTAAATGGTGATCCAATAATATACCATATTATATTAATCTCTTTTCATTAATTTGATGTAATCTTAAAAGTTCTTAAATTATTCAATGAATAGATTACTAAGTCACATCTTATATATAAAATATTTAATTGTAATATATATCTGAAATTTTAAGGTAGTGAATTTGTTTATATAGTTAATGGCGAAACTTTTATGTGATAAAGGAGTTATAACCCCAACATTTTTTTATATCTTATGTAATTTTAAATATATTTTTTTAAATTTTAATATTTTAAATATCATTTAATATTTTAAAATTTTGTTTATATCTATATCTATATTTAAATGAACTTTTTTTATTAATAATCATTTTATTAATATTATCTTTTAAGTGATTATTTGTTCAATTTAACCATTTTCTGGATTTGATTATTTTTTTAAACTTAATCATTATTGATGAAAATTAATTATATTAAAATCATAAAAAATATTTGTATTTAATTTAATAATGATAATCATAACAATAATTATAATTTTATTATCATAAAAAAAATTCAATACAATGTTTTTACTAGTTTTAAAAAATGTTGGAATTACACTTTTTGTTCATATTTTCGTTCAAAAATATCAAACTGGTCCTGCAATTTTTTTTTAATCTGAATTTGGTCATGAATTTTGAAAAAAAAATGATGTAATTAATTTGGTTCTTTTTCGTTAAATATTTTGAATCAGATCAAGGTTTTTTCATCAAAATTAAATATGGTTTGTTTTGTTGGTTTAATTGACATAATTCTAATGTTAATTTTGATGAATTTTTTTTGCTATGCTTTAAGAAATTTAACAAAATGATCTAATTACATTAATTTTTAAAAAATGGGACCAAATTGAGACTAAAAAACTACAGAACTAACTTGATATTTTTGAATAAAAAAAAAACGAACCAAAGGAGTAATTCAACCAACATTTTGGCTCCCCCAAAATTTTGGTTGAAAATCTGCGGCTTTATATAGTTCAATATGTTTTTAGTTTGTAAACTTGGACACAAATACTTTGATACTTTTTTTGTCTCAAACTTTAAAAGTGAATTGATATAATCCTTTAAATCTAACAATTTTTTTATGTAATAACTAACATTCTAAAAATGAAATGTATCAAATGGTATAAACACATCAAACACTAGTCTAAAACTTTTTTTGACACGTCAAAAATTTTCCAAACGATTAAGTTAAAAAGTCTATTATATATATATATATATATATATATATATATATATATATATATATATTTTTTAAGTTGAAAGATTAAATTGTATTAAAGTTTGAGATAAAAATAAATTTTAATTTTGTGTCAAAGTTTCTAAAAAGGTATTTAACACTATTTCTTATTACATACTATTTATAGGTGACTCATAATTTCATATTTTTATTTTATTTTATTTTTAATTAAAATTACTTTTACCACAATTCTAATATAAAAAAGTGAAATTGTACTTACAAGTACAACTTTGATGAAAAAAGAAGAAGTTATATTTGAAAATGTAGTTTTAGTTCAACTAAAAATAACAACAAAGTTATGCATTGGAACAAATTTGATAACGAAAAATATCATATTTCTAAATACAACATAGGAATAAAATTTCCCACTTATGAAAAAATTACATAAATATAAGATTTCTCCATAAACATTCCAATCACACTTCTCGCTATGATCGTAAGGTCCTATTCTTTTTATAACTCTTTAATAAAAAGGTTGTCCCAAATCTGATGGGCCAAAGAACTGGTCCAAAGGATATAGCTTCTCCGAAATTGCCCTAACATTTTCACTCTCACTCTTTCACAGATCCAACTGTCACCTCTCTTTTCCCTCTCACAGAAAGTTATGCTAGGGTTTAGGTTTCTGCCATCTTTAAGCTAGCTCAAAGCCAATTTCTACTCCATGTAAGTATTGTTGCTAGCCCATACTAGTCTCCATTGTTCCTTTTCGCATTTTCCAGTAAGGGTTTCCAAGTAACCCATCTCGTGTTTTTGCTTCTTTATCCTTTCAGCTCCTTCGTTCGTTCCTTGAGCTGCTGTGTTCTCCACGCTTGGCTGCCAAAGCCCCTTTTAATCCCTTTCCAGGTAAGGGAAGCTAGAACCCCTTTTAACGCCTTTTCGCTCTTGTGCTGTTAACTTATGGTTGATATGATGTTCTGGATGTTTGGTTGGTTCTAGCTTGTGGTTTTGGTTTGGTTTGAGTGGTTGTCGCAGGGAAACAGCGGCGAGGTCTGATAATCTCGCCCAAGCGAGTCCACCTCGCCTAGGCGAGATGAGCAGAGGTTCGCCCAAACTTTTTGCGCGAAGGGTCGCTCAGGCGACCCGCTCAGGTTTTGAGCAAGCGAACGCCTCGCTCAGGCGAGGGAAGTCTCGCCTAAGCGAGAATGCGCGAAGGGCCCCTGTTTTGTGTGTCGAGCTCTCGCCTAGGCGAAGGGAGCTCGCCTGAGCGAGAGTCGTTCTCGCCTAGGCGAGGCCTTTCAGCCTGAGCGACGAGTTGGGCGAGACTGCATGTTGGTTTGGCAATTTCTCTATTCTTGAACGTATGACTTACATTAAATATGTTTATTTTATGATGGTATGAGGGAAAGGATTATGCATGTGTGGGAGGGTGTATGAGTTATGAGTGGTGAACTTGAATGACTCTTGGCATGTGATGAATATGAAATGATTGGTTATGAAAATGGCACGATGATGAGGGAAATTTATATAACTGTATATAAGTATGGATTTTGAGGAACTGGCATGGGTTTGGTCTGGAACACGAAAGGAATTGGCTATAAAGGTTGATACTTTATATATATGTTGTATGAGAAATGTTAGTTGGCTGTTTGGATATTCTTGGTCCGTGTCAATGCGTAATTCCTTGGGATCTCTAGGTGAGATCTCCAGGGTCGCGCTTCAGTGGTCGGGACGTAATTCCATGGCCCCTGTTAGTGGGTGTCCATGGTGGTGCCCCATCTATATGGTCTGGTAAGGATTCAAGGTAAAGTTGCATCCTGACACTCTAAGGAGTCAGTTAGTCTCACTTAGTGGGTGTCCGCTCTAAGTGAGACTAACTGACTCCTGTGGTGAGAGTAGCAGGAGGCCCGAAATTCTTTAAGGGTTAACCTTGTGGTGAAGGAAAATTGATTCATTATAACACTTGTAACACATAGCTCGAGGGTGAGCAGAGGTATCCACCACAAGTGCGAGCATCCGCTGAATCCGACCAGGCTATATGTATCCGGATGAGTCGAGTCGAGTCTTAGTGTATTGATTGAAGAGTCATAACATGCTTGGATGATGTATGTATATTGGATGGTGAAAGTATATTTGATTGTATGATAAAAACATTGTTGGCTCTAGCTTACCCTTTTCTTGTTGGTTGCTTTGTATGTTGTGTTTCTATCTTTGCGATGATCATCAATTTATTGATAGGAGCAGATGCGAGGGATAATCGTGGTCATCAGGGGAGAGACGACTCTGCAACTTAGTTTTCTTGGGATATATTTAGGGCTACGGCCTATGTACTCGTCAGTCTTTACATTTCTTTATGGTTCCAGCAGACTGTTTATCATGTTCCTTTATTTTTGTTGGCACTGTGGTGTGCCTTGGTTGTAAGGCTTTATGTTCAAACTCTAGGACTGCGCTCCTATATTATAATTAATTATGTAACGTTTTCTTTTAATTACGCTCATTAATTAATTGGGACGTTACAATGACATCTTATGCTAAGCTCCATTCCGGGTAATTTTAATTGTAAGTTTTCAAAGAAATTAGAATCAGTTTCGAAGTTTTAAAATTTTTAGTTTGAAGGTTTTTTTGGGTTTTGGCTTTTAGAAATTAGAAATACTATAATAAAAAATATTGAAGAAAAAATAACCGTAAACAAAAAAATCTCTGAAGACTATTAACAAATTCCCGAGTTAGTGATTTTGCAAAAATATAAAAGAAAAATTGCAACTCATCTAATAGCGTAAACCCTTTCAATTCCAGAAAATGTAAAGAGAGACAGAGGAAGAGAAAGTCAAAGCTACATAACAAAGACAATAAGAAAGGTCAGAAAACATAGAGCCACAAAGGAGGAATAGATGTAACCCAAGTTCAGAGGTATAGAGGGTCATGCCTAAAAAGTATACACTTCTTATCACTTAAAACTCAAAATAAACTAAAAAAATTAAACTGTAATATATTTAATAAACGATATTCATATCTCTAAATAAAATGCTATCGAAATTAAAACATTTAAATTTCAAAATATAAACATGAAATGTTCTATAAACAAATGAACACAAATAAAAAGGTGTTATTAAAATATAAGAGATAATAATATTATTTATTTAAAATACAGTAAAGATAAACGTCTGATCAAGAGAATATAACTATTATTTTCTTAAAATTATGAAGAAAATATTGTTTATTTTAAAAATAGTGGACGCAGTTGTTATTTAATATAATATAAAAGAAGATAAATGCAAAATATTAAAATAATTTCCAAACTCTTTTTAAAATACTTTAACTCTTGTTTTCCAAAAAACAGATTTTTGTTTTAAAATTGAAATTTGCATAAAAAAAAATAACTCACAACAATCATCATAAGTTATAGTTTAATTTGTTCAGCGTGTGTGAATATAATTGATATATATTCATTTGAGTAATTATATTATTTATTCAGTTAATTTAGATAATCTAGATAATCCAAATAAGATCATATTAAATATCATTATGAACTTTGACATCTCAACTCTGATTAGATTCTAAAATTCATTAATTATTTGTTATGACATGAAAAATTATTCAAAAATAAATAAATAAATAAATACAAAGCAAAGGATCACACCAAACTCAAGATAAAAATTAAATTTCACAAAACATAGACAGATTATATTTATTATGAAAAAAATCTAAATAAAAACATTAAAATAAAACATCAAACCACTTATAATATTTTTTATGAATGAAAACTAAATTAATTAAATAAATCTGCAAAATAATTTCCTTCACAAATAACATGAGAAACTTTGAATTAGAACATGATTACAAAAATGCAAACATCACATCATCTCCTTCTAAGACTTCAATCAAATAATCATTTATAAATTCAATATATTTAACTTCCACTTATATTAATGAGTGTATTTTTAACTTCCAAGTATATTAACGAGCGCATTTTCTATTTAAAATAATAATAATAATAATAATAATAATAATAGAAAGATTATAAAATAAAATTATTTTTGGATAAAAATTAAAATAAACAGCATTATTTTTTGGTGTATTATATAAAAATATTTAAAAGTTAAAAGAAAAATGACATTAAGTGTTAAGTTTATAGAGTATATTTTTTTAGCTAAAATAAATATATTAAATAAAGATAATTAGATTCTCCCTATGCATAAAGTAATATATAGGGAAAAAAAGGAAAAATAAGACAGTAATACAATTCCTCCACTCTTACAAGTTTCGGAATATCAATGAAAGTGTTACTTTTCTATTTCTTTTCTTTAAGATTCCATTGTCCTTTCTTTAACGGGTTTGCATGTATATAAACCTAGATTCATCATGTCAAATTTTATGAAATTGAGTGGTTGTTATATTTGTTTGTTAGCTTTAGTTTTCTAAAAATAGTTTATAGAATTCTTTGAGTTAAATTTATTCTATCCTTTACTGTAGGAATGAAATTGGATGACAAAAGATTTATGCAGGAATGTGGGACAATATTGCGGCAGGGTAAGCAATGGTAGACAACCACTAGAAAGATGTCTTTATGTCCATTTGGTCAATATAACATCATATTGGTAGCATAATTCCATATGACTTTATAACCTCTAGATTAATATGAAGTTGCAAAGTCTGAAAAATTATTCTATTACTAGATATGCCTATCATTCTATAGAATTTGTGCAATTATAGATTGTGGTAATATTAAACTAAGTATTTGTGAATTATTTTATTTCATATAATTAAGTTAAATCTTTCTCTACATAAAGTGAGGTAATTTGAGAAATCTTTTAATTTGAAAGCTATAATGTGAAATTTAGTTCGATGCGTTGGGAATATGTTATAGTATGTTGAGTTGATGAAATTCTTACATATCAACCATCAATATTAGTTAAATTGGTAAAATATTAGATTATAACTTATTTTATTATATATAAATTTTGGAAATTCACATAATCATGATTAATCAATAATATATAACTGATATATAAAGGATACAAATATCATCTTACAAGCTAGTTTTATAAAATTGTGTATGTCAACAAAATTCACAACACTTACTGCTTTTAAAATATTGAGGTAATAAAAATGTGAATGTGCAAATTATATCGATTCATAAAATAAACTTGTTATAATTTTAGAGATAAAAAATTTTACTCCTTTAAGATATTTACTAATTCAAGGTTGTTGTTTGAACAACATTTATACAATATTGGCTTATTTGATATATGTAAAAAAAAGAAAAAGTTGAATTTGACTTATTTGAGTATTCTTTCTAATTTTTCTTTTATATCTTGTTCAAGAAATACAATATTGCCGAAACATGACTTTCATCCTTATATGAGAAGTTTTACCTTCACGTGGAAGTTCCTTTTTCAAACCAATCATATAATTTTCTCACCTAAATAATGTCACTCAAGTTTCTCCAAAATTTTAGTCATAGTTTTATCGTTCAATGAATTCTTCGTCATTTGAATGAGAATAAAGTCATAACAGTTTTCTTGTCTCTTTGAAAATACCACTTAAATGAAAAATTCTCACTTCAAGCAAGATTTCTTATGACATTTACTTTTCACTTTTCAATATTACTTTGTATAATATAATTATCTATTAAAATAGTCTTGATATTCTATATATTGAATCCTTGACTTTTTATTGGATTTGAATGAGATTCTAAATAAAATATGATTGATTAAGATGATTATTTTGTACTATATGATATGGAAAATTAGTAATTACTATGAAACTACTCCGATCATAATTTATAATGTGAATTGACAAGATAAAAGTTATATCACCTAAGTATATGTGTGAGAAATAATATTTTTTATGCGGAATTAATATGATGAAAATAGGACTACGAGGTAAATCAAATAAATATGAAATTTTGTTTAGTCTCTAGGTTCATAACTTAATATATAGGTAGATATATTACCGTAATTTGTTTTTATTCCAATATCCAGAGTATCCACAGTAACGTCCATGGTTTGATTTTATTTTTTTTAATGGTACTATAACAGTGATATAAAAATAACAATATAAATGCAATTTACCTTTTAGGGTATTAAAAATAGTGCAACTATGAGTACATTTTTGTATTAAAGACAGAACTTTTAAAACACGTACATTTATTATTTTATGGATTGCATATTTATCTTCGGTTATTGCAATTGTATGAATATAAAGTTGAGCGTAAACTATTGCAAACATTTTTATATGCAATTAATTTAGATAAAAAAAAACGAATATGAGTTATGTCTTCAGAATTTAATTAAATTGGATTTTAATTATCTTAATTGAGAAGTCCATCTTAAATGTGTAGTTCTAATCTTTTAAATTTTAATTAGTATTTAAATATCACAATTTTAATCAATGAAAAAAATATAAATAATGTTGAAAAAAGTTTCATAAAAATAAAAAATAAGGTCAATTTTTGAATTTAAACACTGTTAGTAGATTAAAAATTAAAAAAAAAGTAATGATTTCCCACTTTGAATAACCCAAAGGGCTGAATTGGAATTGTATTTCAGATATAAAAATTACATTTATGAAATTAAGAATGTAATTTATATAATCTGTAACATTGATTAATGAAAGATGTTGAAGGCCTAGGCATTTGTCTGAAAATAAGAATTAGAATAAAAAATTGAAATGAAGAAGCACGCTTTAAGGTACGGGCAGAGAGAGTGTGTGTTAGTAAATATCACGTGGGGGTGGAAGAGGTTGGTGAGGTGGCAGAGCTAATCTAGAAGTAAGAGTAGGGATGAAGGAAGGAGCGTGTGGTGAAGGGTGATGGGAGTGGGACCATGGTAAGGAGCGTGGAAGCAGGAGCATGTGATGATTTCCCAAAGGGTGAGAGAGAGGAATAAAGGTGTACGTTAGAACGGGACGGGGTTGATGGAGAGAGATGGAGAGGTGGGATTGTCTGTATCCGTATGAAGTCGCCCTCATGGGGTCACTCTCCCAGTTTAACAGCCTGTTCCACTTCCTCTCCACATGCACCATCTTCCACCTTTTTTTATTTATTTAATTTCCAACCCCTCCTCTTTCCAAATTTAATTCACTCATTAACTTTACGTAAATACTAAATCATCCTCATATTATTCATATTATCCACCATGAGGCTGTGGCGGTATTTATTATATCTTTCGTAATTCTTTGAAATATTGTTATCCCTTTGTTATTACGGTGTAGACAAAACAATGTGAGTGCATGAGATATCTTACGGTGAAAGTGATTCAAAAAGTGTTAGGAAGACACGAGCAATGCCACGTGTAACACGCCTGATATGTATTTATTCGGCGAGAAAAAGGTTGATGAAACATGAAACAGAAGATATTATATTGTATAGAGTTGGTGGAGGTGAAAAACATATCTTAAAACATGACAGTGAGGGTTGAAATTCATGGTTCAAAGAATAAGAAAATAAAAGTAGAAGATGAAGAGTAAATTTAGGATTTGTATTGTATAATGTGGAAGATTATGATTAATAAAGGCGAAAGAGTTGTGGTGTTGGGCTCCAACACTTTTGTGTGACAAGAGTGGACCAACCTCATCCCTCTTTTCTTTCTTCTTTCTTCCTTTTTCACTTCTCTCTGCTTTCAATCTCTTTTCTTTCCAAAATTATCAAACCTAATTTTCCTTTTCACCACTTCTCAACGTTTCATCTCATAAATATCTTTCGTCAATACACTATTATTTTGAGAACATGTAAGTGAACCTTACTTAAAATAACATTCAATGGAAAACTTCATAGTGGTAAAAATTTAGAAGGATCGTGCCACGTTTTGGGCCCCAAGAGATGAACCAAATAAAACAAACACAACTTACCTAAATTTGAAATGAAATGAAGATTACCATTCTAATTCTTTCTTTCTATACGGCAGCTGAATGGGTCAATTAATTTAGTTTTTTTACTGCGCTTTCTTGAAGAAACAACTTCAAAGTTCAAATAGATGTAAACAATGTTTTTTGGGTACACTTTACGTTAGTTTTACTTTGAAACAAATATTAAATATATTTATAATCGGAGAAATACAATGTTAATAAAACGTGATTTAAACTCACGCATAAAAAAATTAATATTGTTTCCGATTCAAATCTTAAGATAATAAGTTACCTTGAAGATTATCATTCCAATTTTCATATTGTATGCTGGAGTTGAATGGACCAACTACAGTTTAACTTTTTTACTATGCTTTCCTAAAGCAGCAATTTCAAAGGTTTAAACGAGCGTAAACAATGTTTTTTATTAATTGAGAAATTCAATTCACACATAAGACGTCTAATCCATCCAAAATTTTAAAACAATAAATTTATAGATTTTTCTCTTTGTACCATGGTCATCTTTTTTTTCTTTACTAAAAGTGAGAATTAGACTCACACTAATAAACAAATTATATTATATTTTTTCTCATATTTTGAATTAGTTTAGATATATTTATTGTGATTTGACTTATTAACTTCAAGTTGTAACTTAATCATTATAACAATTATATTATTTTTTATTAAAATTGATACTTAAAAATTAAAATTCTCTAATAATTTTTTTTTCAAATTTTTAATCTAATTAACCCAATACAATATAACACGTTGATAAGTGGTAGATTGAATTTAACATAAAAATTCTAGTGGGTTGAATAATAGATTTTCCTAAAATCTTACCCAACCCATTTCGCTTAATAAATTCTAAAATATTTTTTATACATATTTAAAACTGTTAGATTAATATTTAAAATGATACATACAAACAAAGTAAGTATTGCGTACAATGTTAAAAGGTTTTATATTTAGAAACATTGTTTATATTTTGTTTTTCTTATATATCAATAATGATGGTTTTTAATTATATAAAGGGGTAAATTACGAATTTTTAAACTTTTATTCCCCGTGTTTGTACCGTTGAGTGTTTTGAATATTGCAATAGTGTATTTTTTTGAAATATTTTTTTAGTCTTTTAATTCTTATAAAAAATTTAATTAGATCAATTAGTTTTATTTAGTTTAATTTAAGCTTCTGATTTTATAATTGATTTTTATTTGATTTTTATTAGATTAAATGTTAAATCTTTATTAAAATTAATATATCAATTTACTTCACCTAAAGAATCTAAACATTCAAATTAATTTTATTTTATAAATAAAGTAATTTAATGTGTAAATTATAAAAAAATTTCAATGTTAATTTAACAAAAATTATCTAAGTGAATCATTTTTAAATAATTAAAAGATTAAAATGAATCAAATAAAAATAAAGGATTTAATTGTATATTTCGTGAAAATTAAAAGACTAAAATAAGATTTTAATTTAAATAATATTTTAATAATTTGTCAAAAGAAATTCTAGAATAGTAAGCTAAAAGTTTTAGTTTAATCGTGGATCAAATCAAGGTTTGTCTACAACTCATGATGCTCTTACTTTATTTCTTTACAATGTTAAATTATAGAAAACCTTTTTCAGCGAATTATGTAGATTGTCAATAAGAATAATAATAAATAATTCACTGATTAAATTTTAAAAAACAGTGTACAGCTTTTTTATGAGCCAGCTCACAAATTTCATAGGAATTAATCATCGAGACCTAGATATTTTATTTTCGGCCCAATATTAGAAAACTGGGCTTAGCCCAAAGAGGACCTTGATGTGTATTTGCCCATTCTTAAGTGATAGAAAAAAAAGGGAAAAAAGGGAACATGATTTTATATTTAAGGTCGTTAAGATAATAATGATTTTTTTATCTGCTTAATTAAATGAAAAATTATATTAGTTATTTTATTTGATGAAATAATATGTGAATTGAGTTATCTCGAATAATATTTATGTCGAATCATAAACAAATAAGGTTTGAATAATAAAATTTTATTTCTCTTTTGTTTTGAGTGAAAAATTTGGTTGGCACTCAAGATAATATGGAAGTTTACAGCTTGTAAGAAAAAAATACGAATTGTAACATATACTAATCTGATTCCGAAGACTTTTAGAAAATAATCAATAGAATTTTTTCATTAGAAGTTTACATTGAATACAAATTTTTATTATAAATGTTTTGTTTTCATAACGTGTAAAAGCATTAACTAAGTTTTATAGTACTTTTTCTTTAAAGATTTTTCTAAAATATATAATTTATAAATGTGTTTCAAGAATTTTGCCATCTGGCATATACTAAAATGTCAATTTAGGGCACTAGTTAACTCACTTTATATTTGCATATTCTTTTTATTTTGTTTTATTTACATTTTCGGAATATAATTAATGACCAGTTCATTTTCAATTGATGAAATTTAATTTGTTTCTATAACAAAATTTTGTTATACTTTTGTTTGTCTTACTATTATTGTCTGCAAAAAATCATCAGGCTATTTAATTAAATAATAATATGCTAATTTATATTCTTTAAAATCCATAAGATACACCCAACTAAGATGAGTTGATGTTAAAATTTATGAACCATTATTTAACTAGAAAAAAAAATGGTAGTATTGGTATAATATATTTAATATAAGTTCTACTAAATACTTGTTTCTTTTTAAAGAATAAAAAAGGTTGTGATACACATCATTCCTTTTTTGTCTTTTGTTTAGTCACTTATAATATACATTTTGTATGAATTTTGAGACTATAGTATATGTCCTTTTACTTTTTTATAAAAAGAAAAACTTGTTTGTCTTCTTTTAAATCATTTTCTCATTTTTGTTGTTACCCATTGTACAAACACAGCCTTAACCACTATATTCCACAATCCACTAAGGCTTCAAAATGTAAAGCAATTCCATGTATATCTTCAGGAGGGACAAGTATAGCTTCACCTTTGGGTAAGGTAGAGAATCAAATTCCTTGACAACTTACCAATATAATATTAAAACAATACATGTCGTATTTTTATTATACTATTTTATTTCGTTCACTTGAAATTAACTACTATAATAATTTTTCTATTTTAGATATTAATGAATATTTTAATTTTAAAATTATTATATATTTATTTATATGATTTATTTTATATTATTTCAAAAAAAAAAAAACTACTATAAAAAATTTGCTTCCCCTAAACTTAATTGTGATGGGGTGGAATTATTCTGTTATGATATAGGTAGGATTGTTTATTTTATGCTATTATAAATGAAAAAGAGAAAATTTTGGAAATGATGGAGTCAAAGGGGAGAGAAGAAGACTTGAATAAGAGTTTTTTTTTTTTTTTTTTTTTGTACATAGTAATAGTTGCAACCTATATTCCTTAATCGTGAAACATGTTTAGTATGATGTTAGAATATATAGGAAGAGATAAAATTCTTGTAGTACAGTAATACATTTATTGCTCTAATTTAAAATAGGTTTGTTGTGTAACCGTGATTGGAGTGTGTATGTGAAGCATTCAGAGCAATAAATTGATTCTCATATTCTATCACATGATTGGGTGGGAGAAAGTAGACATCACCCCTTACACAAAAGCACTTTTCTTTTTAGAGAATTTACTTAGTCTTGATCATGCCTATGATTTTCATATTGTAACCCACTTGGTTAAAAGCTATACTGTTAGTCAGGGTACAATTCTTTTTATTTAAAAATGTAATAGTTTAAGCTTTATAATTCAGTTGTAACTCAATTCACTTGACTTTCGTCATGGGATAATTGATGTCACGGGATAATTGTCATACTAGGAAGTCTACTTGGATTGTGACTTGGCCAACTTGGCCTCCGGTACAAGACCATTGTGCAACCCGCAACAGAAAATAAGTAATGAAAGTCGAAATATAAGTGTACTATACTAGACAGTTAGGACTGGCATGGTTAACTACCCGGTCCCAACCGCCAACTTATAGTCCTAGCATAAAAGGAATATTAACTAACTATATAAAAAGATCATGCATACATAACGGCCAAGGCAGCATACGAGCAAATGTCGTCTACTCTCAACAATAATGGTTAAACTCCTAGAATCAAATCACAAGTCTGGTACTGGACCTTAGTCAGGCCCACACAAGCCCATAAGAGACCCAGTAAGTCCAATGAAGGCCCAATCCATAAATAAGGTAAACTGTGATTAATGCTCTATAAATACAGGTGGATCCCAGCAATTAAAGGTACATAATTCATTAATTTCGTAATCTGTTATTTGACTTTTGAAAGTTTCTGTTGTCTTGATGGTCAGAGTCTTTTTCGCAGATAAACCCAACAACGTTCAATCCGCCTACAAGAAGAAACACCCAAACCGAAGAGTAAAAAAGTAGCCATATAAAAAAGTCGAGGTTGAGTAAGATTTGATTTGTGTTCCCTTATTATTATTTCCGTAGGAACAATAAGTCTTCTTTTCATTACGAAATTATTTTGAAAGATTGATATTATTTTTATGGTGTACTTCTATATATCAACCTAGATACTTATTTATCATAGTTTAAAAATGTTTTAAAAACATGTAAGAATGTGAAAATTAGCTATGGCAATAAAATGACCCTTGGGTGGACTGCTTAATCAAAAAGTAGCAAAGACCATAACTTTAGCTTGTGATTTACCTGAATGCCATTTTACGATGATAACATGTTGCTATCTATTTTGTTCCTTAAAATGTTCTTAATCTAATCAGGAAACACAAATGTTCTTACTTCTTAATCACTAATTACTGTAATATATTATTATTGCTTCAAATGTTTCTGATTACTCGTATGCATATAATTAAAATTTTCTTCACGCGGTTTGTGGGATCAAAAAGAGCACTCCCACCAAACCCCGCGTAACTTCTTTTGCACTTTCGAAATCTTTTATACTTTTTATATCTTTTGTAGGATGAATATCTTTAATAAGATGGTGAAATTCTTTTATATTTCTACACTTAAACAATAAGGAAAGTATTTACTATTATAATTATATATTTAAATTTAATATCCCCATTCAATTTATTTGGAGGTATCAGTTTTTAGTCTTAAAATTGGTTAGGTCACTTTAATTATAACTTTTATAGTTATTTTAATCCTTATATTATGTAAAAAAATGTTAATAGTTAATGCATTTTATAAAAGTAAGAAATCAAACCGAGGTATTTTATAAAACCAATACTAAATATATATTTTTAAAATATTCATTAATGATAATTTTACACTATCATAGTTTTGACCTAGATAACGTGTGGGGTAACTTGTAAGATATAGTTAGACCTAGATAGTCATCTAATCACATATTATAACTTTTAAGATAGTAAAGTACCGAAGAATCTAATCACATATTATAACTTTTAAGATAATCATTATAAATGTCAGCTAACTTATTATTAGTACGTGACGGAAATGAGTGTAAAAACTATTTTACGTGATTGATACTTATTTTTTATTGTAACTTTTTTTTGACGCAATTGTATTAAAACTTAACAATTTTCTATTTATAATTAAAGGGTGTTACTAAAGTGTGCTCCTTAATATCAATACATTTGCATTTGTAAGGTTTTAGTGTAAAGAAGTGATAAAAATGTGAAATAAAATATACCAATTAAAAAAAAAGGGATGAATTTTCAATATTTTTATAACTATTTATACGATTTTATTAGTTTATATAAACTGTATAGAAGAGACAGTTACACTTGAGTCACTAAATGGAGTGTTTATATTGTTTCCCCAAACAAACAAAAACCTCAGAAACAGACGAAGTTTCTTGTAATCTTTGGTTCATAGGTTGTTCTCAAAAGTAAACTTGCTGAGTTCCTCCTCTTCGTGGTTCTCTTCTTCCTTATCCTTTACCCTAGATCACATCCAACAAAAACATGGATCTATCTACACTGTTACTGGCCCTGCTTTTCGTTGCAGGGCTCATAAATGTCTTCTTCCACGTACCCACCAACAAGATTACCACGTGTCTTCAAATTTTCCTCCCCAACAGTGCTTGCAAAACCAAAACCACCCTCGCTCCTTCACCGACGGCCAAGGCGGAGCACGGTTCCTCCGGGAAGAAGAAAGAGCTGGAAAGGGTGTTTTCCACCTTCGACAAAAACGGTGACGGGTTCGTGACGAAGCAGGAGCTGAGGGAATCCCTGAGGAACATCGGAATCTTGATGACAGACAGAGAGGTGGACGATATTGTTGTGAAGTACGATTCCAACGGTGATGGGTTGATCGATTTTGAGGAGTTTTGCTTGTTGACAAGTGAGTGTATGGGAGGGAAAAAGGAAGAAGAAGAAGAAGATGAAGAAGAAGAAGAAGAAGAGATTAATCTAAAGGAAGCTTTTGATGTGTTTGACAAGGACAATGATGGGGTTATTTCGGTGGAGGAACTAGCTTTGGTGCTTACATCGTTGGGGTTAAAGGAAGGGAACAAGAGTGAAGAGTGCAGAGAGATGATTAAGAAGGTTGACATGGATGGAGATGGTATGGTGAATTTCAAGGAGTTCAAGAGAATGATGATGAAGGGAGGAAAACTTACTCTGTTTAACGCATAGTTCAAGGTTCTCTTTTTTCTTCAATTCACACCACCCATCATTAACTGCAACAAACAAAACACTTTCAAATTTGTCTCTCTATATGTGGTGGCCACACATACACCACTTCGTAGAGATACATGAAATGAAAATTTATTCTGATTAGGAATATTGTAGGTTCTTAGTTAATTTTCCATGTTTCTGTAATTTTAATGGCTTTATACGTTTTTTTTTTTCGTTAATCTGTTCTGTGGGGATTTATAACTATTCAGGCTTTTGTAGCTTTGTTCTCTTTCCTCCATGAAATTGGGAAAAGTAAAATATTGATGAATAGATATTGATTCTGGTGCCTCACATGCTGCATAGGACCAAACATATACGATGTTAATTATGAAGGTTAATTTATTTCCACGAGGAAGGTTATTTTAAGCAAAAGCCAGTGTTGTTGAATGTGAAGTCCAATAAGAAAATTTTCATTTTGTTTTTTGTTTTTTGTTTTCTGTTCAAGAGCCTGAACGATGCATGTGATCTTTTCCAATGTCATACTTTCTAATTATCTTAACCAAATGTAGAAATTCTTAATTGAATCTAGTAGTAGATAAGACTAAGTACACTACACTGAAGGATGTATATCTTTCCGTTTAAACAATAGAAACTTAGTTGAATTTAATTAAACGGAAAAAAAAATATGATGACAGTAGAAAATTTTATGTAAATTTAGAATTTGTCTCTATATAATTTTAATATATTTTGATCTCAAAATTTTAAAATTTAATGAATATAATTTCTTTTTATTTAATAATGTTAATTTTTTAAAATATTTAATGGTGTTTTAATTGACTTTTGAATTAAAATAAATCAAATAGATAAACAAGTTAAATGTTAATCTCAAATGTCGTTTTAAACGTAAATAAAATTCAATGCTAAAGTTGGAAAGATTAAATTTAATCATTTTAAAAATTGGAAACCAAATTATATTGAAGCTTAAAACATTTAAAATTTCAATTTCACATAAAAAAATAGAAACTAAACACATGTTTAAGAAAAAAAAAAAAAAAAAAAACTTAAGTTAGAAGGTTGAACTGACATCGTGTGAAAATAAACATGTCTTAAATTTTCAATTAAAATGCTTCCTCCTTCTTTCCGTTGTCTTTCGTTTTATCTAAACAAATATATGTCTAGCCACAAACAATGATATCATAACTTTGCATACAATGCATTTCAAATAAAATTTGATTTTAGTTAAAAATGATTTTCAAGATAAATAATTTATAATTTTTTCAAAAATGGGTCAGTAATAAATTTATTTTTTTACTTTTCTATTTTGTATGTAGAATAAATGAAAACATGATATAAACAAATTTGAAACACGATATACAGCAAATGAACATTTACTCTAGGAAAGTAATTATAATCACAAATTAAAAACTAGTTTTAGATGACTAAGCTTGTGTTCGTTTAAACAGATAGTACTGTAGGAGTAAATTTGAAAGAACGGATTTAGAATTGAAATTCTGTTCGCTTTAAAAGATATGCAAAGATCTGTGCAGATTGATATAGAAAAAGTTATCACAATTTTATCTCACCATACCAGCAAAGATTTGTGCGGATATATCATTTTTGACATTTTTCTCCTCACGCTTTAATATTCTGTTATACATTATAAATAATTTTAGAATAATTATTATATTAATTATTAAATATATATTATTTGTTTTTATAGTTTATTATATATATATATATATATATATATATATATTTTATTTTAT
>Ga0209589_1003447_pt1 | contig 27613 bp, 16 predicted proteins | sample CowpeawhiteBW_FD_187525 | JGI IMG/M metagenome (GOLD analysis project Ga0209589, IMG submission 187525) | Root nodule microbial communities of legume samples collected from California USA - Cow pea white BW (SPAdes) (version 2) | ecosystem: Host-associated > Plants > Roots > Nodule | place: USA...
TATATATATATATATATATATATTCCTTATCTTAGTAAGACAATAAGTTCTCGAGATATTCACTTTGGAATCCGTCACGGTTTTGTCCTTAAAAGACGTTTTGGAAAGAAAGGAAAAAATGAGTATTTAAACTGCATTTGACCTCGACTCCTAAACTCCCAAATGATGTGGGACTATTGGGTATACCGGAACATAAACATAATAAGTTAATAAATTTAATCATATATTTTACAACTATTTATTTTTTTTATATTAAAATAATATTTTCTCAAAAATATAAATGTTTATATTTTTATAAAATGATTTATAATTTAGTGACAATATAATTTATGATATTTTTAATATATAATAATTAAACCAGTCAATTTTAGTTTATTAAAAATTATTTAAATTTCATATTTTAAACTTTAATTTTTAATTTTCATAGTTTTTATATTTAAATTTTAATCAATGTGATGTTTCTAAATAAAATAAGGAAGATGAGTGTCACTTGTTAAGAATTAAAGGGAAGTGTCCTTTATCAAAAACATAAAAGTCGATATTTATCTAAAAACTACAGGGAATGTGAATGTCATTTTATTAAGAGGTGAGAGACTATTTGAAAACTAGAGGGAGTGAATGTCATTTAACATTATATGAAGTAAGTGTAATTTCCCCTAGATTTAAAGTAGTGCAATACAGCACTATATTTAGAGCATCATTGAATAGGAAAACATGAAAATCACCTGCAACACCACTATCGAAGACAAGATCAGTAGGCATGCTATCCGAGAAATATTGTTTGGCCAGTGACCTGAAATCAATGGTAGGTTCAGCTGGTTTGAGTCTTGGAAAGCGCAAGGGTGAAGAAAATGAGATGGAGGATGGACCATTCAGCAAGGAATCGGGCTCACATAAGTAACCCGGCTTTCCAATTAGATCAACCATGTACTCCCTGTAATTAAATGGTTTTAAACAGGAATCAGTTCCCAAAATGTGTACTGAGAGGTTATAACACACTAGTAATTTTACACTTTATCCTTTCACGACCACATTGCACTGCCCATGAAAAACATTTATTTAAATTGTAGTTGTACTTGTTAACAGAATAGCAGATGTGCTAAGCAAGCACCAAAACATATACCTGTCAAGCCCAAATCGAACAAGACATGAAGAGGCATCTTCTCTTGAACAATATTTACAACCCTTTGCAATTCGACACGGTAAACCAATGGTGTCAGCTAGCACCTGAAGATATAGCATGTATAAGGCATGTCAGTGCAAAAGTAACACAAAAACCAGTAATAATATAGTCAGAAAACATAATCATAGCTTTGGCCATCACATAGAATTGAAGATATTACTTTGAATAATACAGCACGATGCTTGCAAAGTCCAGTAGATAAGCTGCCAATCGGAACAACAATAGATCCTATGCGATCTCTTAGATCATTTATGCACTCCCTCCATATGGGAAAAAGATCGCCTTCCCATACAGAAGCTGAACCCCTTGTTGCAAAAATAAAATACAGTTAGACTGATGCAAGCTAAAAAGTTCATAGACAATAATTCCAAGGAGACTTACCCCATACAATCGAATACAAGCTTTGCAAGCTGGTCTACAACATCTGTTGTTACTATGCTGCGACAAAAAATGTCATGTACCTTGTTCTGCAATTCTTTTAAGATAGGATCACGCTGTCTATCCACCAAAATTACTTCAACTGAAGAATCGGACGAAGGATCTAAAGATTTTAGTGCCTCTATTGAAGGAATTCGGCCATTTTCCTGTAGATCAGTGCACATGGTCCATAAATAGGGATCCATTCCATGAATTAAATAAAAGCCATCAGGAATTTTGTCGAAGTACAGTAGGCAGCCATTTACCTGGTGCATGTTATTAACAAAAACAACATATCAATTGACTGCCTAACAATAAGTGGAATAAATATATAAAAATGGAGCTACTTCTAGATACCTCCCTCAATTTGCTGTAAAGTTAGAGAAAAAAAAAATTAAAAGAAAAAAAAAAAAAAACAATAAGAACATAATAAAAGAGATGAAGGTTTTTCCTTCTTAACTTAAACTCATACATCAACTTCATGACCACATTTTCACTTCTTCCGTCAAAAGAATTTATAGTTATACCTTTCAGTGAAAATTTCCGTTAACAGGACAAAGCACATTCTGGAATTTAGACTCTTTTTTGGGATTTTGGTGTTATCCCCTGAAAATACACTGATTTGATATTTTAAAATATATTAAAATCTTTTTTATACATCAAAATCAATGTATTTTTAAGACACAAAAGAGAGATAGCACCAAAAATACAACAATGAATCTGGACTCCACATTCTGTAACCACACAATAATGCCAAAATATTACACACTTTCATTCTTTTAAAATGGTACATTTTACAGTGAATAACCCACAATAGAAATAATGGCAGAAACAGTTTCAAGATTTAACCAACTCTTTAAAACAGTAAATGTTAGTGAGTACAAGTACTCAGAACAAGCAAAACAAAAAGGATAATATACTCATCTGGGGAAAACAACGAAAAATCAGTACAAATTGATGGTGAAATACCACCGTTAAAGAAGCTAGTTTTTTATTACCAATAGCGAAACAAGCATACTATGTCATCCCCCCTAATAATAGCGAAACATTCATAAAAACTTTTCATGATTTGCTACAACTTTTAAAAGAGTTAAAATTCCAATAACTGGGTGTTACAAAATACAGAAAATGGGAAAAGTGATTCTTTCCGTCATACAACTTTCAAAAAGCACCATAGATAAAAATAAGAACAGAATCATCAGTACACGTTCCCAGACCCAGCGTCATGATTTAAGACAAGCTTGGTACAAATTAAGAGCAAAATGCCACAATTCAAGGAGGCAGTTTTTCTACTGTCAGTGCTACAACAAAATGAGAGCAGTTGATATTTTTTCCAACAAGCATTCAAAATAAAAGGTATGATGTCCTTGTTTATCCTGGCAGACTTGCACATTGTAGTTCATGATCCAACTCCACCCTTTGTAACTAATGAACACAGCTCAAATAGGATTTTTTACTAAAGAACTCCCCAATCGCATCGGGTTATGTCAAATACCAAGAAACACTCGTTAATGAGCTTAGAATTCTCCACAAAATTTTTAATTAAAAGAAACATAGCCCTATCAATAGAATCTAGAAAAACCAAACAAACCCATGTATACTCAATTGTGCACATGCATATCGTTACACCAACCATACAACAGCAGCTTTATTTGACATGAATATCTCGTAAACACTTCAAGAATAAAAAAAAAAATGAGAAGATAAAACAAATCTAAGTTCGTCTCGTGAGCTAAAATCAACTTTTTCTGAATTTTTATTCCACTTCACCCAAAAAAAATTGAGGTGCAAAAGTTTATTTTAATTTATGTAAGAAATTCAATTTAGTTTACCTCTCTGATTTATACTAATAAAAAAGCTTTTGGAGTAACTTAATTTGACTGATAAATATTCTGAAACTTCAGTCACCAGAAGTCCAGAACCATGCTGAGACAACGTCCATTCAGGTGTCATTGATTGTTCACGTGTCAGTGTTGTTTTTTCATTGATTACTGGTTGATTATAATATAGGTCAGAAAAGACATTAACCGATTACTGGTTGATTATAATATAGGTCAGAAAAGACATTAACCGACATTAACCCAAAAGCTCTCTGCTCACAATTTCCAAAATCACAGTTGATTTAAATATAGATCAGATAAGACCTTAACCCAAAAGCTCACTGCTCACAGTTCCAAAATCACAATTACCATCGAAATTTGACAACCAATCACAATAGGAATAGCACAATTGGCATAACAAGCAATCAACATACCCAAAACCTATGGGAAACTGTCTCTGCGGAATACGATGACCTTGAAGGGGATTCATCGGGCACAGGATCCAGAAAATTGGGATCATCAGCACACGTGGCCTCCGAGTAAAGTCGAAGAGCCAATGCCAGCTGTAACTGATAACTCTCCTCAGTCTGCTGTGCCCAGCTCCTGCCGTAAGACCGGTCGCTCCTCGCCGCCCCCAAGTCCGGAATCCTGCCTCTGACCTCGCCAGACGTGAATTCGTCTGTCTCATCAGGTGCCACCGTGAACATAGCAGGAGTAGTGTAAAACTCGCCGGAGAGTGAGCTCTCACCGAAACTGCTCCCACTTGACTGCCGCTGCATCCTCAAAGAAGGGTACAAATTCCCGATCCTGTTTCCCTGTCTGTGATCGACAACGGATTCCCAATCGGAGATTCTCTCCAACTTGTTCCTGTTGTTGTTACCGTCGCCGGAGGAAGAATCGAACAAGGGAACGGTTAAGTTGTCATCCGGAGTTTGGTTGAGGAGGGAGTAGCTGCTGGATCTTCTGGCAGGCATTTCCATGGAGGCCGTGGGCAGGCCTCACAAAACCCTAAAGCCCGTCATTCCCCGCCATGCTGGGTCTTTTCTTTTGCCCTTTCGCTCTCTATGTTGACTGTGGTCGAAGTCTTAACGATCTTTTGATTTAGTAGTTATGTATTTTAGCGGTTTGGGTAACCTTTTCCAAGTGTGACCATGCTTTTTGGTTCACACGCTGGATCCGAAGGTCCTACGGCAGTGCCCCGGTTACCTTTTTATTTCAGGTTTGACTTAAAATTTTACTAGTGGACAGGGCTTCAGTACTTCCTCCAACTTTCTCAAGGACTAATTATCATAAATTTTAGTATTCCTTATGTACATATTTATTTTTCATTCTTATCTTTTAAATAGTTATTCTGTAAATTAAAATAATTATTTTATAAATTAAAACATTTATTTATCAATTTTAGTTTTTAAAATAATTGTTTTTAAATTAGTTTATATTTTTTATTTGAATTTTTTAAAATTTAACTATTTATAAATTAATATAATTAGTTATAATAACATTATTTTATAATTATAATAATTATAAATTTTTCATTTTTTATTATCATAAAAAAATAACACATATGAAGCAAATAAAAAAATATGTTTTTACTAGAATAAATAAAATATATATACATATTTTTTAAATAAATATATAGATTGCACGGGAATGAATGAACTAAACACTTCACTAATACTTATGGTACCGATTCTATCTAATAATAAATAAATGGATATGGTTTAATTTTAAAGTAAAGTACTATACTCTCATTCTCATTTGAAAGTGTGTTTATATATTATTTTTTATATTCAACTTATATATTATTTTTTATATTCAACTTATTATAGAACTATTTGTATGACACTTGTATGACACTTGTATGATACACAAAGTAGTATTAAATTTTAATCTTAACTTGTTAACGTATTAATCTTGTTTTTACGTGGTTAAATAAATTATTAAAAAAAATTAAAATATTGTATTTGTTATTATTCCTAAAAATCACTTTAATTAAGTAAAATCTAAAATATCCACACAAAAAATAACAATAACAATAAAATATAAAAATAAAATAAATTATAATTATAATAATATTAATTATCACTTGACTCAATCATATGTGAGTTAAATTCAACTTTATCTTCTGTGGACCTGACTCTATTATGCTCAACTTAGGCTTGATTCAACTCATCATAATATATGAACCTTATTGACTTTGAATTTATGTGGATTGAACTCAACTTAAACCCAATTTGAATGACCTACCTGACTTAGGTTCGGTCCAACCTTGTATGTTTTAACCTAAAACCAATCAATTCTGACCAACATGGGTTGTCTTTACCCATGAAGATTTTATTGTTATTCTAGCCTTGTGAGTTTTTCTTTTACAGGCCTTTTGGTCCTATGAACATTTTTTTGCCTCAGTATAAATCTTATGTGCTAGGCCAATCTAATAGATCCTTTTGTCAATTAAATATGTAACTATTTATGAACATCTCAACTCAGTCTTATGTGAGTCAAACTCAACTTTACCTTCTGTGGACTTGACTATATTATGTTCAACCTGGGCTTAATTCAACTAATTACAATATGAACCCTATTGACCTTAAATTTATATGGATTGAACCTAACTTAAACCCAATTTGAATGACCTGCCTAACTTAGGTCCAGCCCAACCTTGTCTGTTTTAACCTGAAATTGATCCATCCTGACCAACATGGGTTGGTTCTTACTCATTAAGATTTTATTGTTATTTTAGCCTTGTGAGTTTTTATTTTACAGGCTTTTTGGTCATGTGGACATTTTTTGTCTCAGTACAAATCTGATGGGCTAGGCCAATCTAATAGATCTATTTTGTAAATTGAATATGTAACTATTTGTTAACATCTCAACTCCATCATATGTTAGTCAAACTCAACTCTATTATGTTCAACATAGACTTAATTCAACTCATCACATTATCAATCCTATTGACCTTGAATTTATATGGATTGAACCTAACTTAAACCCAATTTGAATGACCTGCCTGACTTAGGTCCGGCCCAACCTTGTCTGTTTTAACCTGAAAGCGATCCATCCTTATCAACATGGGTTGGTTATTACTCATGAAGATTTTATTGTTATTTTAGCCTTGTGAATTTTTATTTTACAGGCTTTTTGGTCCTACGAACATTTTTTGCCTCAATACAAATCTTATAGGCTAGGCCAATATAATAAAATCTATTTTGTAAATTGAATATGTAACTATTTGTGAACATCTTAACTCAATCATACGTGAGTCAAACTCAACTTTATTTTTTGTGGACCTAATTTTATTATGTTCAATCTGGGCTTAATTCAACTCATCACAATATGAACCCTATTGAGTTTTAATTTATATGGATTGAACCCAACTTAAACCCAATTTGAATGACCTGCCTGACTTAGGTCTGACCCAATCTTGTATGTTTTAACCTGAAACCGATCCATCCTGACCAACATAGGTTGGTCCTTATCCATGAAGATTTTATTGTTATTTTAGCCTTGTGAGTTTTTCTTTTATAAGTTGTTTGGATTTTTGCCTCAGTACAAATCTTATGGGTTAGGCCAATCTAATATATCTATTTTGTAAATTGAATATATAACTATTTGTGAACATCTCAACTCAATCATATATGAGTCAAACTTAACTTTATCTTTTGTGGACTTAACTCTATTATGTTCAACCTGAGCTTAATTCAACTCATCACAATTTGAACCACATTGACCTTGAATTTATATGGATTGAACCTAACTTTAACCCAATTTGAATGACCTGCCTGACTTAGGTCCGACCCAACCTTTATTGTTTTAATCTGAAACCAAACCATCCTGACCAACATGGGTTGGTCCTTACCCATGAAGATTTTATTGTTATTTTAGCCTTGTGAGTTTTTCTTTTACAGGCTTTTTAGTCCTATGAATATTTTTTGCCTCAATGCAAATCTTATGGGCCAGGCCAATCTAATAGATCTATTTTGTAAATTGAATATGTAACTATTTGTGAACATTTCAACTCAATCATATTGAGTCAAACTAAACTTTATCTTTTGTGGACCTCACTCTATTATGTTCAACCTGAACATAATTCAATTCATCACAGTTTGAACCCTATTGACCTTGAATTTATATGGATTGAACCTAACTTAAACCCAATTTGAATGACCTGCCTGACTTAGGTCCAGCCCAACCTTTTTTGTTTTAACTTGAAACCGATCCATCCTTACCAACATGGGTTGGTGCTTGGGTTGGTCCTTACCAATGAAGATTTTATTGTTATTTTAGTTTTTGCCTTTTGGTCCTGTGAATATTTTTTGCCTCAGTACAAATCTTATGGGCTAGGCCAATCTAATAGATATATTTTGTAAATGTAATATGTAACTATTTGTGAACATCTCAACTCAATCATATGTGAGTCAAACTCAACTTTATGTTTTCTGGACCTGACTCTATAATGTTCAACCTGAGCTTAATTCAACTCATCACAGTTTGAACCCTATTGACCTTGAATTTATATGGATTGAACCTAACTTAAACCCAATTTGAATGACCTGTCTGACTAAGGTTCGACCCAACCTTATATGTTTTAACCTGAAATTGATCCATCCTGACCAACATGGGTTGATCCTTACCCATGAAGATTTTATTGTTATTTTAGCCTTGTGAGTTTTTCTTTTACAAGTTTTTTGATTCTATGAACATTGTTTGCCTCCATACAAATCTTATGGGTTAGGCCAATCTAATAAATCTATTTTATAAATTGAATATGTAACTATTTGTGAACATCTCAACTCAATCATATGTTAATCAAACTCAATTTTATCTTCAGTAAACCTGACTCTATCATGTTCATTCAAACTCAACTAATTTTTGTAGCCACAATTTCAAATTTGTATTATCATGACCGACTTCGACCATGAAAGTGTTTAGACAAATTTTGTTTTAGACAAGTTTAGTGAAAACAATGTTATGAAACATTTGTTACCTGATTCATCAAGTGTTGACATGATCATAAAGTTCTCATCACTGAAGAGACGTCTAAAGATGCTATATATTTAGCTCATACTTCACATGGACATTTTATCAAAGTTAAAAATTATGCCTTGATGGTTGGTTTGATGGAAAGAGGAATATATTTTTTGTTCTCAAAATAGTGTGTGTTGTGTGTTATAAACTTTCCGGTTGGACTTAACGATTTTGATATATATATTTATTTCTTATACTTTATGGTAATGTTTTATTTTTGTATATGTTACTCACCATTTCTTGGCTTTTTCATTTAAAGAGGTGTGTGGTGTGTGTTGTAAACAAAGTTATATATTTATTTTGTTGACAATTTTATCATGTAATTTGAAATGCTTCTTCCATTTACTTAAACCATTCTTTATGATATATTTTTTTTGTTATGTTTTATTGACCATTTGTTTGGTGTTGTAAAATCAGTGTGTTGTGTGTTGCAAATACAACATGTACTTATTGTTAGACTATATGGTAATGTTTTTAGTATTGTTTTATTTCTTTGAGCAAATAGTTTTCATTGATTACGTAGTCATTCACATGCTAAAGTGATTATTTTATATAAACTGCATCATACTAACATAATTAAAAATGTTCACACGTAAATCGAGAACATGATTATAATATTATGCAAGGCTTATATTTTCATCAAGATGTATTTCACAAAAACTTTTTCATTCTTATAATTCAGAATCTCATTTAAAACTGTATCTTATTTTTCTTTCAGGAAATATTAACATATTTCATTACAAAGTTTCTATAACACTCATGTATTAATCCCATAATCTGCAAGAAAAATCAGAATGTTGTTAAGCATCATTGAAACTAAATTATTCCAATTTCCAAGCATAATAGAATAACGACAGTAACTAGAAAAAGAAAAGTGTATCTTGAATTCTAAAATGTTCGAAATTGAAATGACTTGTCCTAGTCCCTGCTACAGCAGTTAATGATCACATGTTCCGCTATCAAGTTTTCTCAAAACTAGTGATGATAGTGACGGAGAGGGAGCTGGTTGGGTAGCAAAGGCGGTGGCGGTGAGCTGGTTGGGTGAAGGGTCGGTGGTGACGGAGAGGGAGCTGGTTGGGTAGCATGGGCGGTGATGACGGAGAGGAAGCTGGTTGGGTAGCATGGGCGGTGGTGGTGACGGAGCGGGAGCTGGTTGGATAGAATGGTCGGTTGTGACGGAGAGAGAGCTGGTTGGGTAGAATAAGCGGTGGTGGTCCGTGCATGTGCAGAAAGAGATAAGGGATAAGACGAAACCCTAATTGAATGAAACCAAATTACGTGGCGTGCTTCAACTGAACCTCACTGTCTCTGGTTTAATGCGAGCAAAACGCACCAGCTCACCTCGTATCGACATTTGAACCCGCGTGTTATGCCAAAGTCTATCTACAGTCTATCTATGAATAACGCCATGAATACAAATTATAAACTAGAATATTTTTTTTTTCCTACTATTACACACTCCAATAAAAATTTATCACAAAACAGATTCTGCTATTTATCCACCATGCAAATGTCAGAGTTGATTCTTGGGAGATTAAATTTTAGCCTGCTCTTCACCGGTAATAATAAACTGTGGGCCGTCAGATCAGAAAATGAAAGCTCAAATTCTCGAAAACTGAAATATGGGTAATTACATAATAAACTGTGCCATTGTAATAAATAGAAATAACAGTGAGAAGAATTTTATTGGTAGCTCTGTTGGTCGGGAAGAGGATCATAATAAAGGAACATTGGAAAGTGGGGAATCTTGTTACACACAAAATATTTCCGTCAACGGGAATAACTTCTATTAAAAAATTAAAAATTGAAGATAAAACAGCCCTAATAAAAATTGTAATGTTAAATATGTCAACAACAAAACAACTAATATAGCAACCATAAAAGAAATAATTAACCTTAAAAGTTAGGTTGTCAATATCTTATGATAGAAGTGCTTAAATTTTCTTTTCTCTCTTTCTCATTCATCTTTACGTTCTTACGATCTTACATTGTTATTAAGTATTCCAATCTTTTCATGTTCATTGTATTTATTTTTATCATAGAAAAATATCCATAAAGAGTAAAAAAGTGCATTAACACTTTTTATATATATATGATAAATTTATAAGTTATATGACATGATAAAAATAAACTTGTTGAACTGAATCAAATTAACTTATATTTTTGTTTACTGTAGTTTTATTAGTTTGACTCACGGCATTTAGACTAATTTTTACAAATTTATTTACAATATATAAGTATTAAAGTCTTGTATTACTTTAAAATTTTGGATGTTTATTTTTCATAAGCACACTTTTACTTAAAAGATTATATAATATTAAAATGACAACTTTAATTTCTATCGATTTAACTAAAATAGAATGAATAATATTTAAATCTTTATCTCCTGGCAGGGGAGTGGGACCCTCACAGTTGAATCCGAAGATTTACCTCTTGTAGGCGGCAAACAAACTCAAGTAAAAAAGAGAGGGAAAATAAAAATTGTTGTAAGGCGGCAAAAAATGGCACTATATATACCTCTTCACCCCTCCCCTTCTACTCACCTGCCCGCATCTACATCGTTCCTAATTCATTAGGCAGGTCACGGTTCCGGCTTCTGCTACTGAGGGCGGAGGCCCGATGAGGTATACTTCTTCATCTGAAATCTCTGTATCTTCACTTTTTTATTCGTCGTTCTAAAGCTTCGATTGTATGAATATACTACGGTAGGGTTCGATTGGTTTCATTATGACCATCTTGTCGTCACTGTTCATGTTTTCGTGCGGTTTTTTTATCTTTACTTTGAAATTTAAGATCTTAATTTGTCATTAGCAGATCTAGAAAATGGAAGATTTATAAAGCACGGCATATATATGCATCTAAGATATTGAAATTGAAGTTAAAATCTGATAAATATTACAACTCGAACTACACTGTCATATACAGCAAATTTGGTGCCATTCTACTCTCTTGGTCCTAGTCCTAAACTGAGGATATTGCCAAGTATTTTAGCATGACAATGACTCTGCTATAATACACAGGATACAAGATGAATGTTGAATAATATTTATTGCTCTCGATGCTTCACTTGTCTCCCGAATGCTGGAAAACAATTCTTGCTGATTTTTTATTTTGTTTAAATCAATTTACTGGGTTCGACTTCTCTTTGGTGTTGTCCTTTTTCTTAGGCGTCTTAGGAATCTTAGGCGTCTTAGGCTTCTTGCTAGCTGGGAAGTGTAATCTAGCCAACAGAGGCCGAGGCGATCTCGTTTCCCTGTCAAATCCTCGCACACAGACATATCCTGCAAAACATATTTTGCCCATTTAGATATGTTTGGTTATACAGTTACTTGCCTATCTTGTAGATTATTGTTTGAAAAAAAAATCTTACCTCTCCAAAAGTTTTGTTGAATGGTTTGTGTCGATAAACCTGGTTGGCAAAAAGAAATACAGTCAGTTTAATTGTTTTATATTTATCTATTATAATCTAATTTTTTATGAAGCTACCTTTAAATATCGCTGACACGGAGGTCCCAAAATATACCGTTTTCCTACCAAGGTTCCAGATCCAACTGCGGGGAACACTAACTGGGTTTATACTCGAGTCATTATCAGCGAAAACCTGTTGCAAATTATATTTTAGTACTTAATTTAAACCACACGAGGAAAGTAGATTTCACAACGGATAACAACTCTCATTTACCTCATTGACTTGAAAGTAGGTCCCATTTAGTGGAAAGCTCCCTTTCATAGCTGTTCGACATGGTATCTATTCATAAATTATTTACAGTTAGCCTATTGTAGTACTTGCATTCATATGCTAATTACATCTCTAACCAGATTTTTTTTCCAGTATTGTTTATTAGTGACTAATACTCATAAGCAATGCATGATTAAAGCATTCATACCAGGATAGTTCCTCGAACTATCTGTGAATTTGATTCACGGCGACTGTTACATGCATAACATTCATTTTCTTTACAAAGCTGGTCACTGTCCTGAGAGCTGCATCTTATTTCTGGTGGCTGTATGGAATCTGCTGTCTCTCCTGTGGTATACAATGTGTTTGGCAACACGAAAAGCACCAGAAAAAAAAATAATATATAGCAAGACAACCAACTCACGGCTGTAAGTTGCTACAAAAACTAATTTAATTCAAATTAATTTAGAAAGAGCATGTTGTCAATTTTTTTTTCACCTGGGGTCCATATAGCTAGAAGGTATTTGCCTGGATCATCTGGTTCTCGCATTTCCCACTGTGGTTGATAATTAATTAATAAAATTGACAGATATAATAAAACACTATAATGTTTAATTGAAGTATTAATAACTAACCCCATTCAGAAGAGGATGTGAGTCGGGTAGTTCATAACTGCAAGAAACAGAAAACAATATCAGAATAATGTGCAAGGATTCTTGTTTTTTGTTGTTAATGTTAACTCCTCGTGTTTCCATATTTTAAGGTAAATTTTATTCTGTACTAGGAAATTGTACATCATGTGTTATTTGCTTTTCCAGCACTTTTTGAGTTATTTTCCCCTGTCGTGTTTTTCAACATTAACATTTTTGCATTCCAGTTAAGTAGCCTGAGATGAGTTGGTTTTCCTACTTACACGTAATGCTCTGTTCTCAACCTGCTCACATTCTTCAGTTTGGGTGTAGGTATGCATGCCTCATCCGGATTTAAAGCAACCAAGGCCTTTGACATTTCCCCTTTTTGAAGTTCCATATTTTGTTGCACATAGTTTCGTAGACTCAAATTGAACACTTCCATGTCTACTTCTATGTTTGGAATTTCAAATGAATCCTTTTTGAAGGCGTCCTCTATATCAACAACTCGTGACGGTTGTGAACGTTCAGGCTTTGGACTTGCTGGTTCTTCAACTAGAGGGTGAATGATCATTTGGTTTTGTTGAAGTGCCTCTTCAATTGGATTTTCAGGGAGAAGCAAGGGCATCTGATTTATAACTTGTGATTGCTTCCCCTCGGTTGCATTGTCTCCGGATGTGGCCACCATTCTGTTCTCTGGTGCTTGGTTCTCCTCTGGTGCTGGCAGGGCAAGTCTTGCACTGAAATATTAAATAATGTTTACTTGTAAGTGTGTTTATCATAGTTCGTAACTCGCTTTGATACAAATCATTTAATACTGAAAGTGGCACTGATATAATTTTCTGTGTGGTTTGTTGCAATAACAATTGCCGTTGCCGTCTCACCCCCACCCCAATCAATTGTATCCACGTAATATTAGTTATCATACCTTGCAAAGGCGCTTGCAAAGTGTCTGCATTCCCCTCTCATCGGGCATGCGTTGCAATTCGGTTTGCTTTTAGTACAGAAAACCTACATGAATTGATTTTATTTAGTACAGAAAACCTAACAGGGTTTTACTTAAGTATGGCCATCTCTCTGAATGAGAAAATGTAGTTTACCTTTCCAAATGTGATCAACTGGTAGTGCAGCTCATACCTTCAGCAAATATCAATAAAACAAAAAAAGTTAATTTAGGGAGTTTGATCACGATGGAGAATTTAACAAGGAGGGTGCAGCATCTCAGAAAGTTATGATAAGCAGACTCTTTGAACGTTTCTATGTATGATCTCATTATTTAAATGTTCATATTGACCTTGATAAAATTAAATTTAAAGGAAATTTGAATCAGCAACTAGAAGATACTTATATCATTTAATGTATGACTTTAAATTGAAAATAATCATTACAATGTTCTTTGGTCTAGCTTGCAGAGTCGAGGCCAGAGATATTTTTGTACAGCATCCAACACTGGGTACCTATACAGCACAATGATGTCAGGTTAGCTCTTATTTTCTGACCCCTTGTTATTTATTGTTGTGGAACTCACAATTCTAGAAGATGCAACTGTAGTGACTCTGGCAGCGGCTGGAGAGGTACCCATCCCAAACGTACCGCTATGCGTCCAACATTTGTGTCCACCTATTGAGGCAATAAACTGTCAATATATTCCATAATCCTTAAGTTTTGTACTTATGTTTTCAACTTACCGGAAATGCAAGATGGTGCAGTGTTAAGAGTCTAACACACTCCACACTTTTCAATCCCAGTCCCTTTATGCTGAGCAAGAACTTTCTGGAGGTATAAATAAATTGAATTAACATAATACATTTTTTCTGCTTGCATGAACAAAACTCTAATTTCCTGTGAGTGTGCATATATATTATGCTAGTGAATTGTTGGTTTGCCAACCCTACCAATTAGGAGATAAGATTTCAAAGCAGTTTGATAATATCTAGACTTACTTTGCTTGGTCAGGTGGAACGTCTCTCAGCCACTCAAGATCGATGCCCTCGTGCTTATCAACCAATCGATTGAGGAAACTCTGCACATTAATTCATTTGGCATAATCTGTTATAAGTTTTTAACTATCGGATTAAGGCAGAAGTACTACTTGCCATCTTGAATTCTACCTGAATACGGTCAGCAAGCATGTTGTTCATGCCCCTTTCTTTGATTGTTTTGGATATTTCTTTGACGTCAGCACGTCTCACGGCATCCCAGTCCACAGAGTCCATGGTGTTCTCTGTCTTTTCTCTTTTCCCTGCCCGAGCTTGTGCTTGTACTCTTAAACTATCCCAATCAAAGTTATTCTCTTCTTTCTTCTTGCTTTTTGGTTCCGCCGAGGCAGATTTTTTCTTACCCTTTTCTGAGGCTAATTGCTTTTTACCCTTTCCTTTCCTCTTTTCATGGTTGGGACTACCAACGTCTTTTTGCTTTTCTTTCTGCTTCGATTCTTGAGTTTGACCTGAAATGTGAAAAGAATTATGGTGTTCATGACAGTTAACTTCAGAATTTGGCGTTACTTGCAAACAAGTATACTCACTGGTCATGGGTGGTTCTAAAGTGTATGGAGTAGCGTCTGATTTTTCCAAGTTTCCTGTCTGGTTGTCATAGTTCAGGTCTATGGGCTGATCACTTGTTTTTGTAAAGCTCTCGGTTGCTTTGCTTCTTTGCCCATTAACTTCAGGCAACTTGGTTGAACTTGCCATTTCTAAAAGCTCTTGGAATGAAGCCCTGTTATTATAAATATTGAACTGAGCAGTGCTTAACGGGTCTTCTATTTCTGAGTTGCTATCCGAGAATGATCCTATCTTTTCAGGATTTTGATCAGTTGAAAAGTCATGTAACCCTTCCTCAGTCATTACACTTTCCACTGGGCTATGTTCACTGTTATGTCTTTCAACTGATTCAAACATTTTGCTGTCTGATTCATTACCTCGGTTTCCATTTCCTTCTGGATGCCCGGTGCAAACTGGTAGTTCATTGTCTGTCGAACTCGTGCTCTCCTTGTGGCATGTACTCGTTGACTTCAGAGGAAATCGAGAAGCAAGTGCCATGAATGCAGAACTGCCAACAAGAAAAGGGAAAATTTGATGTATTGTTTGTTATAATTATGTTTCTCAGAAATTAAGCTTGCATGCTTTATACCTCGAAAGGTGGTCTGATACATTTTGAGTGAGGAATACTCCAACCACAGAATCCACGACAGATCCCTTCCACATCGAAAAGCGCCTGTCTCCTGTGGTATGTATTATGTTATTAGTACTTGAACTGTGTAACTCAATATGCAGAATGGAAGACATTTTTTTAAATTAATTCATCATCGTTTTTACTTTTGATAAATTGGTGGTTAAATGCATCTTAAGAGAAAAAGGTTTTTCTTAATCTAGTGCAATGTATTATAGTTTTAGTACCAATGAGAGTTTTGCTGTTTCTGTGGAATGATGGTTGGTAATTCATTGAGTGCCCTATTTTCGGTTGGCTTTTCTTATAGATGGTCTTTGTGGATAAACCATTTTTTATGGATAAACCATTTTAAAAACATTTTTAGGAGAAAAAAATGTAAAAGTTTTTTATGCATACTAATTTATAAAAGCTTTTTCATATTTGATCTTTTCAAAATCTGGTTTAACTACATAAGCTAGCAATAACAAATGGCAGAGACGGTTGGTGCATAGCATGTATATTTTTCAATTGTGAATAGTGCTTAGATTTTCATGACAATATCATTCATACCTTGTACTCGATGCATCTTTGCAATGAATGTCTCTGCCCTTCCCCGAAACACTTTTCGTTCTTGTTCCCACCATATCGCCTTTTCTGCATCACTTCCATCAATCCCACTACTATTACTATCCTCAAGTAAAAGCGTCCAAACTTTAGCTGTTTCCTCATCAAGATAAACTTTAGGTCGTACGCTCTGCTTTTTCGGTTTGTAGGGAACGATGGTGCCATTTGGCTGGTTATAAGGAACAAGCTGTCCATGCGACTCAAGCTCTTGGGCTTCAAGCACTTGGGCTTCTCTATTGATGTTTAGGAACGTAAATTGCTCTGTTAAACCGTCCACAATTTTTTTCCATTTTTTCCATTCTTCTACACAGGCTGCATGGTAGAATTGTGTGTTGTAAAACAATCATAATGTTATTTGAATAAAGATATAAAACAGTTAAGTTGAAATACCTTGTCTTTCATTTTTGCAGGAGGATGCAGAATTGACAGGACTTCTTCTCTTTCCTGTTCGTTTCTTTTTTGGTAGTGATGGTCCTATATCTGCAAATAAAGCATCAATGCATGTCTGTGGCCCTTCTACATCACCAAATGTTCGTCTAGCAGAGCTACCTGTTTGCTTTGCAGTATGTGATAGATCAACATGAGTTCTTGTAGAAGCTCTTGATCTGCTTTTGGTCGGCCTCTTCTGCCCTAAGGATAAGGCGTACTGAAGGGGATGTTTGTCCTGAATCAAGACTGGGACTCCAGCTGCAGTATAATCTGAACCAGAGGCCCAGCAAGATTTACGTGGTGCCTCGGAAATTCTCCCCTTGACGCTTCTCCTTTTTTTCTGAACATTTGGAAATTGAACCTCATACTTCAGGTTCAGGTAGTATGCCTGCATAGCATTATGTTCTGCTCCTAACAGATTAATGCTGGTATTATCTGCCTGTTCAATACCAGGTTGTTTTCTCTTAGAACCGAGAGCTTGTAATCCACATCCTTTGCCCCAACCGTCTCTGCCAATGGAGTTATTTGGACACTCTTGAAGTCCATTATGATCAGCCACCCAATTGCTTGAGCTGCTGGCATTGGCAAAGGGCGTATTTTCAAAATTCAAGGACCTATTACATGTCTTCGCGGTTGATGCAGGCCCCGATGTCCAATCTCCTCTCCCTTCTGTTTGTGGAGTAGAAGCTGTGTTCAATCCTTTCCTTTGCTTCCTCTTGTCAGCTCGGTTTTTTTTAGATTGAACAGTTTCTGCAGCGGCTTTCTTGATTGTTCTTTTTGGTTGGCCTTCGTTTATGACCTTGGGCCGGTGCTTTCTTGTTTTTGGTTTTGGTTGAGGCGTTTTATTCAGGTCAATGCCCCGGCTTATCTCCTCTTGTGGTGCTGATACAGCAGCCACTTCTGTTGTCAGCTCATTTATTTTGCTGTGAGGATTATAGCACATTGTGGATGTGGTGTTATGGTCTTCCCCTTCGCGGTTCCTTTCTTCAATGGCATCTTTTCTGGTTTCTGCTGCAATGACAACATCTTGGTGTGGTGCAATTTGAGCAAATGTCTTGCTACAGTAATCGAAGTATGATGAGCCTGCAACATGAAATTGTTTAAATGTCAATTAGAGTCGGACTATTACAATGAAATGTAATGTGCAAGCCCCAATGCCCAAGATATGGATCAAAATAGTCACAAAAGACAATCGGTCTGCTGATTTATCACTAGCATGATTGGAGAGCTGAAGTTTCAAATTTTAACTTTTTCTTTTAGAAGTTTGTAAAACAAACTATGCTTTGATTTAGTAGTTTAAATTTGTAAGTGTGTATCTGTTTCCTTGTAACACAATGCTCTTTTGTTTCTGAAAGCTGTGGTTTATGATTATTTTCTGAGCTGTTTTTTCGTTTACAAGCGCACTCTTTTTCGTATGCAGGAACTATTTTTCTATCATTTATTCTAACAAAAACTAATTTTTATAATGGAAAATAATTGGTTATATACATGGTTGTTTAATGAGAAAAATATAGGTTTCTATTCTGTTCTAAGCATGTTCTAAATGAAACACAAAATAGGGAAATAATCTAACAACTTCATGAGACGCTACGGAGAGAAAAATACAAGTGTAACCATGCATAAAAATACAAAGTTGTTGTTCAGAGCAGTTGAACAAGTAACAGAACCCAGATAGAATTAGGATGCGAGCATTCAATGACCAGTAAAATTTATCTAGTTTTTCCTATAGATGTTTTTTCTAGCGAACTTGGATCCTCTGTTGATGTTCTTTTGTCGAACTAATATGTAACAATGTGAAGCAACAATTTGATTGCGCTAAATGCAGCAGAGGATCCACAAGCTCGTTTCTTACATCTGTTTAGTTCAAACATCTAATTTTATGACACCATCCGTAACGCCGTACTAAATGTTACATTTCAATTTTGAAAGTATGGGTTTTACTTTGTTCAGCTGTTGCACATTGCGGGGGAGTAGATATTCTCCAATGGAGCAAAGACATGACCCGCTACAGTATTTAATCTATCCAATTTTCATTTGATGATAAAAAAAAGATTAGATTACTAAAACATAATTAACGGTTAAAATCATCTGAAAAGTGTTTACTATGACTGCAGACGATGAATGCCCCATTGCCGGTAATGGACACCGGCGAAGTGCCTGTGCACGCTCAAATGAAAATTTTAATAGAATGCGAAAAAATATGACTGCTCTTACCCGGAAGGTCTTCATACTGGTTACGGATAGTATTGGGAAACGGTTGCTCCACACCGAGAAACTGATGATGACCAAAAGATGAATAGTTCGGGATGAACTGTGAATTATACGGCGGAATAAATTGGCTCAAAAGATCTTCATTTGTTGCAGCAGAATATGCCGATGGTGCCAATGGTGCCAATGGAACCTCTGACTGGGTCAAAAGTTGGGAAATGCCGTTACTTGAACTGGGGAAGCCATCAAAAGATATTTGTACGCCATTTGCGGTAGCGAGATGGCTGAAAGGCGCGGGTTCGTAGCGGTGGATAGGCCAGTTGCTTATCTCTGGAAACGCTGAGAAATCAAAACCAGCAGGTATCCCATTGGAATGAGATACGAACTGGTTTGCCATCTCAGGAGTCCAGATCGGCACTGGCCTTGGAATCATGGTGGGGACGGTGGGGACGGTGGGGATGATGGGGACGGTGGGGATGGTGGGGACCTGAGCAGCCTGCTCCTCAACCTTGCTTTTGTTTGATTTTCCAAACTCCATTTTTACTTGCTTTAGAACTTTCACTTAGAACTTCACTGGGAAAAAGAAAAAAATCCTTCTGCAAAAGGATTTTTCGGGGACACACCTGCCAGCGGAAAATGAAAGTGGTTTCGGAAGACAAACATCAATAAATAAGAAAAAAATAAGAAAAAATAAAGTACAGAACACATATGCAGTTTTTCAACATTAAAAAAGATGAGTTTCTGAATTACCTCTGAAAGTAACCGGTGACTGATAAAGCTGGTGCTAGTAAGATAGTACTTACTGAAATTTAAAGAAATTAATTAAAATTAAAATTCCAAACCTGTCTATGGAGAGTGTTGGGAAGAAGAAGGAAGACTGCACACAATAAACAATATTGGGTGACTGTAGCTGCTACCTCCGTTTTTCGCTCGCGCTGAATAGGAAGTTTCACGCGACCAAAACCGAAGTTGAAGTAGAAAATCGGAGAATTTCGTGCGGATGTTGTTACGGATAGATTTTGCGAGTCAATGCCGGAGATCTGATTTCACATATCTATATGCGGCAAATAATGGGATATATATATAACATTTCCACCGAATGTGAGAGACCAGGAAAGAGAGAACCTACACGAATTTCTATGAGCTTGCATATGCACCCCTGAGCTATTTTAATTTACTTTATCACTTCTATTCTCCTTCCAGGATTGTATTTAATTAGATTAAAAGTGAACTTTTTTTTCTGTTTTGTCTTATGTTTTGGTCGCATTAAATATTTCTATCCTAGGACCAACTCAACGCGACGACAAGAGTAATGATACACGCACATCAACCTCGAACGAGGATACATGCACATTTTAAAACGTAAAAGTTTTGCATGTGCATGTATACATATTTCACGTAAAGTTTATAAACTTTACGTGAATAGTGATATTTATCGATTCTTTCACAAAAAATTGTAAAATAAATAATATTAATTTTATCGTACAATTTATATGATATTTAAATATTTGTTAAATATTTTAATAAGCTTATAACGTCTTTCAAAGTAAAAGACTGTTAAAAGTAATTTTTAAATTAACTAATATTTTTAATGTTAAAATTGCAAACCAAATTGTCGTTTCTATTTTATATAATTAATATCCATAAAGTTATTATCAGTTTTAAATTACTATCCTTATGTAACAAAAAATATCGGCATCCTTATCAATTTGTTTACCTGTCTTAAAACAAACAGTCTTGAATGATAAAATAATTTATTATACTTTAAAAACTATTTAATATGTTATATTAAATATTTGACATGATTTATTTAATAATGTTAAATACGGTACATGAGTTTTCCTATAACAACTGTAAATGTAATTATTTATTAAAATAAAATTATGGGTAAAACTTAGCGAAGGAAAACGTAAACTACTTGTGTTCTACAAGTATTCAGGGAAAAGTTTGTTAAAATATACATTTGTTTATTAATGACATTACTTTTAAGTTTAAAGTAAAATACATTAACAAAACAAAAGAAGTACAATTAAAATTTCAAAATGTTTGTTACATTTTTGTTTAAATCTTTGGAATTTCTTTTTCATGTATTACTTTCTTAAGACAGTAGCCCCTACATACTAAGTCATTAAAAAACATTTATGATATTAATAAATGATCCTTAATTAATAGCATTGAAATAAACATTACAAATAAATAAAAGTAACTTTTAATAATTGAAACATTATTTTTTTTACCTTTTATTTGTTATATCGAGAAAAAAATGAAATAAAAGTAACTTTTAATAATTGAGAAAGTGTCTCACAAAATATCACAAAATATGAGTACAATTGTATAAAATATATAACAAAAAGGAACCACATTTTAACGTATTTAGTTTAATTATTTCAAACTAATTATTTTAGCTTATACAAGCCATCAACTTGAAACTAATAATAGGTAATTCAATTTCTAGATTATTGTTTTTAGATATTTAGGTACTTTTTCCTATTCAAGTAAAAAATACCCTAAACCCTAAACTTGATTTTGTATTAATCTCTGTAGATATACATCCACATCTCATGAAAATGCTACTAGATCAAATTTTTAATAATATGTAAACTCTTCTGAAACACTTCTATGAATATGTCAATAAAAGTGCACTACTAGTAAAAGTTATGGTGTTATATAAGTTATTTCTTTCTAATACATATATTTTTATATTTCTACAAATTCGTTTAACACAATTCATGTTTAAAACTGACTATAAAATAATATTTTCATGATACTTAATCTTGAAATTAGCTTTTCTTAAAAAAAATCCAAAATAACTAGTTTTTTTTATTTATTTACAATACTCAGTACTGTTTTCAAAAGTAATAAGTAAATAAATAAAATATCCAACTCATCTTTTAGAATCAATGTGTCTTCAATGAATTCTTTCATTTCTTTCCATATCACTACACTGTAACCCTAAAAATCACTTCATTGTACCGTTAGAAGTCTTCAAACCCAACACAGATTTTACTGGCAAAAGACTCGTCCATTGGTCGAAAAAACTTTGTATGACACACCAACGTTTATATTTATCTTTTGAGTATAAATTTTACCGTTTGAAGTATGAATGCATGCATGATTCTCCCTGACACTGCAAATTGACACGCCAATGCTATTGTTATAATTATTTTGGTTATCTTTCCCAAGCGATGAAGACACGAACATGAAGACATGCAGTGCTGTGTATTGTTGCAGCCATGGCGTGTCACAAGAAAAATGCAGTAACCAGAAAGAACCTGCCACGTACCTTCAACCGACCACCACCGCTTCCTTCTCCAATCCATATCCTTTAGGTTTGGTAAAACACTGTAAAACTTGCATTGGATGAACAAATTTTAATCATTTATATTAATTTAATCTCATACATGCAGTAATATTATATAAACGGTCATATAGGTGATGAAGTTGGCAAAATTTAAAAAGTAAACTTGCAGGAGTTGACTAATAGTAAGTTAGACCAAATTAATTATAAATTATATCTCAGATTTGATGTGTTGAAAAAACTTAAGACAGATATTAATTAGTATTTATAATAAGGATATCAGTTGAGGAAATAAAAGTATTTATTATGTGTATCAAAATATAAAATTTATTTAATGTTTACTTTCTCAACTAACTTTAAACCTTTTGATGTGATGTATCTTATGTTTCATGGCAAGTGTGATAGGATATTTATTAGTCAGATTCATTATTGGTCAAAAATATATCTTGAAGGTTATGTTTAGATGAAAACAAAATCCACTTCATACATGAGAGATGTAAATGAATAGTACTGTAAATATTTTGATAAAATTAATTACTTAACTAGTTCATAAATATAAAATAAGGTATTATTAAATTTTATATAATGTTATTCCAATCAAATTTTATTTTAAGAATATTTCAAAAACAAAAATGTTTTGCAGAGTAGAACCTATTATTAAGACGTTGAAGGGTAAAGTAAGCATCTAAGTACATCGAAGTACCAACTTCACTGACTCACTTTTGCCCTTGACCATTCGTAATATTCGACACAACACGTTGAAAATTGGTCTCGCCGCAAATATACTCTGTCAAAGTTACTTCAATATTATATACAAAATAACTGTTGGACACCACAATAATACTAAATCTTATTTAAAAATAATACTATACAGTATAGTTTTCATAATACATGTTGTGTTTAAAAAAAATGGTAATATTTCTCTAATTGCATTATAGAGAAATATCTAAAAGATGACGATAATACGATCAAAATACCTGGTGAGTAATTTTATGTGTATTTTTCTTTAAATATAATTGCTTTATTATTTGTCATTCGTACATGCTATATGTGACACGAGGTATTCATGCACTGGAATAGTCGATCACGCAATCTTTAATTTTATTATCGTGTGTCTTTTCTATATAGTTTTTGTTTGACTTGTAGGTTTTATATATATATTGAGATTTGTGCTATTAAAATATAATTTTTATTAATAAAAGTGACAACGGATTTCTGATACAATTGATCATTTCAAGGCTAACGATAACATCTACTTGCATTGCTGCTAAAATATTTTAATAAATATATGCCAAAAGAGATACTACTAGTAGGATAGAGTTTTTCTCACTATATATCTCTTTTTAATATATTTTTACATTTTTTTATATAGTTAATATTTTAAAATTGAATTATAGCTAAAAGAAATAACATTTTCTTGAACTTTTCCATTTCTTTCAAAATCACTACACTGTTTATCTTTGTAAATATAGTTTTCATTACCAACAATCCAAAGCAACACATACATTAATGAACAAAAGCTCATCTATTGGTTGAAGAAGAAACTTTTACATGACAGAACACTTTTCTTTATCTCAGTATGTAAAATTTTACCGTTGGAGATTTGAAGTGCATGCATGATGCTACCTGTCACTGAAAACTGGCATGCTAACGTTAACGTTATAATTGTTTTATTTATCTTCCCCAAACGATGAAGACAAGAACATGAACACAGTGCTGTAAATAGCAGCCATGGCGTGTCACAAGAAAAATGCAGCTTTCGATCGATCCAGAAAGAGGCTGCCACGTCAAGCAACCGACCGCCACCGTTTGCTTCTCCAATCGATATCGTTCACGTACTGTGAAACTTGCATGCACTGGTTTATTTTAATATTAGATAATACAACTTGACAACTAATATATATTAAGTTATCAATTTTTATACGTTTTACACGTTTAAATTTCGCATAGGTCATGCATTCGGTGGTATAGAAAGTAAAGTTATTTTTCTTTTCTTAATTTATAACTTTTACTATTTGAATTTATTTTCTTTTATTTTAGTTTCTCCATTCTATATCACTAATTATATTAATATTTTATTTCTCATGACTAGTTTATGCATTTCTTAAAGGTATCATACCTTCTTTGTTTGCTGTCCTTCTTCCTGATTGAAGTGTGGAAGGACTCGAGTAATATTCTGTTTTGTCATTTTTTTTATATTTGAATTCTGTTAATTCTGTGTTTATAAAAATCAGTTGATTTGAGGTGGATTTGGACCAAATTATAAACTAGTAACTCAAATCTTCTGTGTTAAGAAAACTTAAGACAGATATTAATTAGTATTTAAGGGCATCAGTTGAGAAAATAAAAGTATTTGTTATGTGTATCAAAATATAAAAGTTATTTAATGTTTACTTTATAAGTAACCTTAAACATGTTATGTAATGTATTAATGATTTATGGTAAGTGTGTTAGGATATTTATTAGTCAGATTCATTAACCAGAATATTTCTTGAAGGTTATGTTTGATAAAATTTGTCTGTTACTTGACAGATGGAAATTAATTGAGCAGTAACCGTTTGATAAAATTAGTTATTTAAATATTTCATTAATATAAACAGGTATATTCATACAAAATAATCGTTGTTGTTTCAATTATCTCTAGTTTAAGTATAGTTTTCTTAGTTAATTTTAACCCTTTGATACTTTTGTTTCAACATAAAACATTCTACTAAAAATAAATAAATCATAACTATTTTCAAACTGTTGGAGTACAATTTTTTTTTCTTTTATAAATTAATATAATTTTTTAAGAAAATATTATACTATTGTGTAATAAAAATTAACTAAATAGACCATAACTAAGTTAAAATAAATAAAAATTCTTGAAAATCAGAATATTTGTTTATACATATTCTTTTTAATTTTAGGGTTTAGTTATTTTTATTAATTTTATACAACAATCCTTTTTAATTATTTTATTAATTTTATTTTATAAGTAATATTTTTAAATTTAATTGTTTTTTATTTAAATATTTTTAAATTTAATATTTTTAAAATAATAATTATTTATAGTAATATTATTATTTTATATCACTAAAATAATGAACGACAATGTACATGGTGGATAGTAAGTGATAAAATGGCTGTATATAAAAGATTGTTGTAGTACTAAAATGTAGGAGTCCATTATATTATTACTATTATTATTATTATTATTATTATTATTATTATTATTATTATTATTATTATTATTATTATTATTATTTAGTCAATAAGTGTTGAGTAAAAACGTAATAGAAAACAATAGCATGTAAATGCTAAGAGAGAAAGAAAAAATATTACATGTAAGACCAAAATAATTACATATTAAATTAATTTTAAGAAAATAAAAAATTAAATTGAAAGATGAATTATTTTTTATAAATATTTTTTTGTTATAAATTATTTTCTGAAAATATAATCCTACTACATTATTAAGTTATGATATTTTATTTATTCATTAGAGTTATATTGACTATTTATTTATATTAAATTTAATAATTAAAAAATATTGTTTTTATTAATTGAATTATCTATTTTCATCATCTAATAATTTCGGAATCTAACAAGTATTTTTTTTAATTATGATTTGATAATCCATTCACAATTTCATTGCTTTTAAAGGATGTGTATCATGGCAATAAAAAATTTTATAAAATTAATTTTACAACATATAAACTGAACCATTTGTTTTAATATTTATTAGTGTAAACTATCGATATTTATTTTATTAAGGACAAAATCTTGGTATATATTTTATTTATACGTATAGAAACAAATAATGTAGAATATTTATTTTGACTATAGAATTTTCATGTGTAAGATGTTGTATGTAATAAAATTAGGGGTGGCAAAACGGGTTAGTTCGACTCGTTTTGGCTGACCCGTATGTGGTTTGTTAAAAACGGGTCAAGCTGGACTGACCCGTCAAACAAAAACGGACCAATAATCAAAACTCGTCCAGTATAGGACGAGTTAACGGGTTGGGTCGGGCTGGACCGACCTGTCCATTTTTTTTGCTTTTTTATTTAATTTTTTAAAAGTTTTTTAATTTGTTTTTAAATTTTTCAAATTTTTTAAATTTTTTAATTTGTTTATACATACATATAAATTATTATTAAAGTCATATATAATCAAATAAAATATTTTTTAAACTTTCAATTGATTAGTTGATGTTTTTAATTAGATAAATTAAAATAATTATTAAATTTACATATTAAATTATTCAATTATAACTAATGATTCAAATTTAATTTGTAGGTGTTAATGATTTAAATTACAATATTATTATATATTTGTACATTTAAAATATATAATATAAAAAATTAATCTTTTTAATTACTTTTATTTTATTTTATCTTTTAAAATGAACCAATGGGCCAAGACGGGCTTACTCGTACTTTGACCCGTAAAGTTGACGTGCTGGACGGGATGGGCCAAAACGGGCTGACAGACTGAAATCTTCAACCCAACTTGTTCCTTTTAACACGGGCTGACGGGCTGGCCCGTTGGCCCCAACCCATTTTGTCACCCCTAAACAAAATGTTACAATTTAATGTTATATATATATATATATATATATATATGGATGTCAACGGGGCGGGTAGGGTACGGGTAATAGCTCCTCTGTACCCTACCCGCTAGATAAATATCTGCCCCGTACCTGTACCCATATCCGTCGGGTATCCGTTATGCGGGTACCGTCTATTTTTTTCATACCCGCAGATATCCACGGGTACCCACGGGTATTTACAAAATTATTTAAAAAATAAATATTTAATCATAAATTCAAATAAAATAAAATAAAATACATCACTGTCATAAATTTTAAACTAACTCAAGTCCAAATAATTATAAAAATAAATATAAAATGACGTTCAACACGATGGAAATTCTTTAATTAGTGTTTTGATCAACAAGTCCACTTTCTCCGATGGATTCCTGAAAAATAATTAAATAATAAACCTCAACTGTCACGTGCCAAATATTCTTATTTTGATTCCATCATTTGACAACAAGCATACCATAAACGTCACTATCTATATATGGTTTGATGTATATGCCCAATTTCAAAGAAGGAGAAGAGAAAAATGTTAAGGGATGTACTTGAAAGAAGACAACGTACCAATACTT
>Ga0209589_1003448_pt1 | contig 27608 bp, 16 predicted proteins | sample CowpeawhiteBW_FD_187525 | JGI IMG/M metagenome (GOLD analysis project Ga0209589, IMG submission 187525) | Root nodule microbial communities of legume samples collected from California USA - Cow pea white BW (SPAdes) (version 2) | ecosystem: Host-associated > Plants > Roots > Nodule | place: USA...
ATATATATATATATATATATATATATATATATATATATATATATATATATATATATATATATATATATATATATCATCTAACATACATCCAAGTTAAAATTTTTTAAAAAGGTTTTAATATGAAGTAACAAAACATTTCAAAGAGTTTAACCATTTACCTGCTGTATTAATGAATGGTAGTAGAAGTATTTATGGATGGCAATTTTAATGTGGATACGCTATGATCCTCGCCCTCTGCCACCTTCGCTAAACGGTACATTTAATGGTGATTCATGCCCTTATCTCTTCCTCTAGCAGTCCTTTCTGCAGACCAAAATAACTAGCCCATCACAGTTCACAGTGCTAATAAACCTAATATCAAATATAGCTAATGCATTTTTAGCTGTAACTTTTATAAATACTTTATGAATCATGATGCTATTAAAATCGGTTTAACTAATTCTAAAACAAAAGGTTAATTTAAAAAATAAAAAATATAAAGTTTTTATTAAATAAAAATTTATGTTAATGTTAGATTAAAGTCATCTAGTCAATGTTTATAGAAGCTGTTGAATATTAGATGCTAATAATGTAAAACCTGTAAAATCTATTTTTTTTTTCCTAAATTATCCCAAATTTTCAAGCCTTTTGTTTTAAATAAAAAAAGAGAAGCAAAAATTCTTTCTTCGTTTCTCTTAACTCAATCTCCTCCATCTCCATTTTGGACCTCTATTCCTCACTTCTGTTTGTTTGTAGAATCGAGACTGTAGAGTTGTTCCTCGCAGCAAGGTCTTCGATTCCTACCCATCAGATTTTTGTTTAGGGTCGAGGTTGAACTTTTGCGAATTTGAAGGTGTCTTGGGAGTTCTTAAAGTTCGAGTTTATCTTTGAAGGTGAGAGAAGTTAAACCTTACTTTTTGCATGATGATTTTGTTTGAATGTCTGGTTGTGTGTTGATGTTGTATTTGGTAACTCAAATTGATCTGTTGATGTTGTTATTTGTAGGGGAGTGATATGAAAAATCCTTAATTTCATGTTTGGGTATGTACGAGTTAGAAAACTTTGGGAGTTTTATTGAATGCATGTGATTTAAGATAAATTTAATGAAAATAGATATTGTAATGTGGAATTAGGAATGTTTTTGACTTATATGAGGCTTAAAATGAGTTTTAGGTTCATTTGACGTTGTTAAATTGCAGAATTCGAGTTTCTGCGTTATACAAACTCATTGGGCGAGCCCAATATCTCGACGGGCGAGTTAGGCTTTCCAACTCTGAATCATCTCAAAAAATTTTGAATTCTTGGTTTGTTAACTCTCGAATCGAGCTGAAATTTTTACAATAGGTCCTAGACACATGATGCTTTGTTTTGACCGGTGTTTTCTTTGTTTGAATGTGTATAGTGAGAGCATTGTTTTTGTAAGGTTCCTATAGATTAGGTTATTGGTAGCTTTGACCTTTTGTCACTTGTTTAGTGCATAACTTTTTCTATAGGTACCCAATTGGATTCATTCTTTTTACATTGAGTTCCTGATTCAATTATATGTCATTTGAATGTTAGAACATAATTTTTGGAGCTTCGTATAAGTTGTAGTTTTATTTTTTTAAAACTGCCAACCAATTTACTTATGTGTTGTTAATATGTTGTGTAAATTATTGGCACAAGCAAGCTTGGTGCAAAGATTTGATAAAGCCATATGCATGAAGATCACATGTGTTTGATGAAGATTGATGAAGATCCACTTGAAGATTATGTTTCAATTGTATTAAATCTGTAATTGATTTATTAAATGTAATGATTACATGTTATATCATGTTGGTAGGCTATATGACATATGTTAGATGTTTTGTTAGTCTTGGTGTGTCCTTTTTAATCTATTAAAATTGTTTTTAACAAGTTAAAAGGCTTGTTGTATATAGTTTCTAGTATGAATGTATTCAATTAGTTAAATTATTTTTTCAATCGACTTATTTCACTTAAGTCAAGTAAAATCAACAAATTGTACGAAAAATTCAACTGATTGATTTCACTTAAACCACAATATATAAGCTGTGTTTTCGAGAGCAAAGGTACGATTATGAGTTTTTGAGCGCGAAAACTTGTCATTCATCACGGAAAAAACTCTCTCTTTCTGCATTACACAATTGCAATGTGTTGATTGAAGATCTTGGAGGCATTTTGGCTTGGGATTAGCTTGAAGAACTCGTGTATGGTTGGCTAGGGAGAGCCACCATCCGGTTTTGTAGTTCTTGTGCCTCGGGTTGTTTACCTGGTGCGATTCTAGTTCTATGAGTGTGATTCTTGCAGGTTGTTAGGCTAGATTTTTGTGTGAGTAAAAAATATTATGTATTTCTTTGTTCAAAAGTGTAATCTTGGGTGTGTGATTTGTAAAACTTTTGAATATAGTGGAAACCAAGCTCAGGTTGTCGTGGTAAACTGAATGTAGCTCTGCGATTGAGTGAACCAGTACAAAAACAATTATGTCGTTCTCTTCCTTTCATCTCACTCACTTTAATTCACTTGAAAAACTCAAGAAAACGAAGTAAATCATTCTTTATTGAGTTTTAATACATTTATGTGTAATCTGTTGTTGCATACCTATTAGGAATATTGACTGGAACAAGTCTTATGTGCAAAAGTTCATTGTTTGAGTTAAGTCTACAAATTATGCAATCTGCATAATTTCCAATGATTTTAGCCGCCTGATTTGAAATTTTAATCAACTAATTCATAGGCTTAAGAACAAATTAGTCTATTAAAATTAGTCTACTGTTTTATTTTTTGACCGATTGAAAGTGTACTATTCTGCAGATTTTGCGTTCGAATTTTGTGGTCTATTTGATTCAATCAAAAGAAGTTTTAAGTTTTCGAAAAAGTTTTAAATAGCCAATTCAACCCTTGCCCTTTCTTGGCTTAAATCACCATTTCAAACTAACATAAATTACTTGGGATTATGTGAATGTGTGGGGATGATATGAACTTTTGGAATACAATGATGTATGACACTGTCAATTGAGAGTGATGAATGAATTTTCATTGGAAAATCCTTTTAAAGTATGTATGCTTTTGTGTGCATTGATGTAGGGACTCAAATTTGGAAGTTTATCCTAACACTCTACTAATCATTCAAACTCATGTAGAGGAGAATTAATTAGGAGTTGATAGTAGTAGGAAATGCTAGTTGGAAGAGCCATTTGTGGTTCTAGGAACCTATATAGGATTAACCTTGTGGGTGGAGGTTATCCATCACAAGTGTCAAAAATTCCAAGTAGTTATACCTCAATGTTTGTTATCCAGATAACTAAGTCTAATGGGTCTCTTACCATGTGGCTTGTTGCTTATAATGGTGTGAATTACTTAGTTCCCTAATATGATTTGATTTATGATTAATAGAACCTTTATTCTTATATTAGCTTACCCTCTCTTGTGTGTGTGCTTCTTGTGTGGTTGTTCTTCTTTTGCAATGATCACTAATATTTGGTGTGAGCAGATGAGAACTTGGGTGTTGGCTTCCTTGGCGAAGGTGATGACAGTGTAGTTGTTTAGTTGTTTAGTTCTTTAGTTTTACTTTCATTACTAAGTTGTATCTTTTGAAAAAACTCTTGTAAGGTTCATCTTTTGCCTTCCTTTTTTTTTTTTTTTGGTAGAGTTTTAGATCGTGACAATATACCATTTTTGTGTTTATGTCTTGGATAACTATAATAGGGACTCATAGGTTATGGTTATGTGCTTGAAGTATTAAATATGTGATATTTTCTTTTAGTATATTTACTCTATTAAATGAGATGTTACAAATAGAGTTAGTTAATGTAAAATTATTTTTAGTTTTTAAAAAAAATAAACATTTGTTTTAGTATTAAATTAGTTGCTATTAACATAGTCTTCTCGATGTTGGATGTTAACAGACTTAGTTTAGCCGATCTTTTAATACTAACTATTCATTTTAGTATTTATATTTTTATTAAATTAGTACTAAGTTGACTTTGCAATGCTAACTATTTCTTTTTAGTATTTCTGTTTACTTCTATTATAATTGGCTAAGTCAATGCTAGTTTACTTGTTATTAATTTATATGCCTATGTGACAGTGAATTAAAACAGTACATTATTTTTAATATGAAGATGTAAATTTAAAGATGATAAAAGTCTTTACTAACAATTTTTTTATGCAAATATTCTTACACTCATTTTCTTTATTCACACTCATAACTCCCTACATGCTCGTTTCCTTCACTTATACTCTTCACTCCCTACATGCTCGTTTCTTTTGCAACAGAACTCACACACAATGGAAACCATTCTTCAAGTGCCCACATATGGTGGGATGTGTGGTTATTACTAACAAGTGGTGAGATCTTTTTCGCAAGATGTGTGCTGCATCGTTTTGGTTATTCCGCAAATCTTAGTGAACATTGTTGTCGAACGTTGTTATAGAAAATTGCTCACCTTCATCCATAGGGTGTGGTGCACTCTCCGCAAGGCAGGATGGGCATCTTATATCTATTGTAGATTTTCTTAGTGGGTCGTGGTTATTTGATCCATCTCGAACATCTATAAATAAATTCACCTCCAAAAACACATACAATTCTTTCTCTCCACTTCTCTTCTCTAACTCTCATTTTCTCTCCCTTCTATCTTCTCCTAAAATTAGTTATTATTTTTAGTTTATCTTGCTAGTTCTAAGATCCTTAAAAAATTTGAAAAGTTTTTATTGTATCTTGGGGAGCTTACACAACGCAATGCGGAGAAGTCATTAAAGGAAGTGAATATAAATACCTCAGAAAGATTTTTCGTTCGTGATTTAGTCAAATTATACAAAAATCTCAAGGACTTATGTCTGAAATCAACAACAATAACCCAACTTTGGAGAATCAAAACATTGTTTCTAGAACTCAGACTGTCTTTGCAAAACTTTTCCTGGATGTATTGAAAATCAAGGTCTTCTCTGGACAAAACTTATGGCATTGTACCCTATTATACATGTATGTGGAAGCTTATGCTCTCACATCTTCAAAACCTGAATCCAGTACTCCTACAAAACAAGTTGAAGACCTGATGGAGCTCCAAGCATGGATTTAGAGAGGAGGAACTCCATGAAGGCAGCGAAATGATGGAGCAAGTTTGGAGGCCCTTGAGCAATGGTATGATTTGTGAAAGTGAAGCTCTAGGAAAGGAAACTATCTTAGAGAAGGAGGCTAGAAAAGCTAAGGTAGAAGCTTAGTCTAGCATGACTCTCAAGGAAATTGTATGGAGTGCTCTTAACATCAATCAATTCTAATTCAAAGAGTAACCAAATACAAATGGTGGAGGGCCTCTTTTATAGTAGAGAGGCTGACCAAGATGAAATGTAAATGAACATTGAAATGAAATTCAAACTTGACTTAGGCTACAAGAAGCCTCTTAGATCTGTGTGATGCAAGTGAGGCAAGGATAATGTGCCAAGTGTCCTTTCATACCTCTCATGCTTGGCACCATGCGCACATATGCCTTGATTCTCATTCTCAGCCAAGCTTTGTAATTGGGCTTGGATTAGCCCAATTTGAAAGCTAATCATCAATGTACATTGGCCATTTATTTTAGAAAGCATGGCCTAACATGTGGCCCAAAATTAAAGACTATACTAATGCTTTTACATTTAACACATCATATTTTGATATCCTCTTTAGCCAATGAGAAAAGCATTTGAAGGCTTTAAGAATTATTGTCATCTTGATGTAAGCCCTCTTGAATCTTTCCCATCATGCTTCTAGTTATGGGGTCTTTTTGTGGGCTTGGGCCTTGTGGTGAATGTGGGCCATGTAATGGGTTTGGAGTGGATTCATCAAGACCAAATTCTTACAAACAAGGTATGCTGAGACACTTTACTTATTTCATTGTCTAATGACTTGTTCGATGTGTACTACTCATAAAAGGAAGCAAAAGACATTTGTGATGTGTTGACTCTCAAGTATACCAAAGATGTTGTTAGACAAAGATTTGTCATAGGAAACTACTATCGCTAGGAGATGATTGAAGATAAAGGCACCAAAATCCAAATCAATGAGTAGCATAAGTTGTTTGATGATATAAAAGAAAATAATGTAATTTTGCCTGATGAGTTCATTTCAAAACTTCTAATCGAGAAATTTGCACCATCCCGGACTAACTACAAACAATAGCTAAAACACAAACATAAATAGATGTAGCTTCCAAAGTCCATTACACACATCATAATTGAAGATACCAAAAAGAAGGAGTGTGTTGTTACAAGGGCCAAAGCATTATCTGCAAAAGCAAATATGATAGAAGATAAACTTGCTGCAAAAAGGTACAAGAATAAACATTATCACAATAAGAAAAATAATTTTCAATTTTTTTGTCCATAAGGATTTAATCCCATATATAAGAAGAAGGAAAATTGATTTATATGAGGAAAGCTAAGGCATCAAGCAAATATGAAGCAAGAAACAACAATCTTCCTCAAGGTAATATAGCCGAAGCGGAAGAAACTATTGTTGTGGTCGTTCCACAAATAAATTTGATGACCAATTTAAGTAAATGGGTGATAAACTCTCGTGCTACCAAGAACATCTATGCAAACAAAAGTGCTTTTACCTCCTACATTAGTGTAGGAAGTGGAGAAGAACTAGGGGTGGCAATTCAGGACGGGTTAGCTTGCAGGCCCGTAGAAAAAAAACACACGGGTCAAGCTGGGATATTGAATCCACTAGCCTGCAAAGGCCTACCCCACACAAGCCCGCAACTCGCATGGGCTAAAGGCTGGCGGGGTGGGCTAGCTTGTTGGCCCGTTTACAAAATTAAATATTCTCCTTTTTCAATTCTCACACCATTCATCACGTTGTTTCTGTATGTTCCTTTTATTATTATTATTATTATTTTATTATTGTTATTATTATTATTATTATTATTGTTGTTGTTGTTGCTATTATGTATAATCATTATATATAAGATAATGATTTTAGTTCTCGAATATGAAATATATTTTTATTCATTTTTAGGTTAACAAATTTGTACTTGTCTTGTAAGGTGATATTTATTTCGATAGAAAATAATATCAATTATTATGGGAAAAAAATATTTTGCTCATCACAAAAAGTTGTTATTTTGCCCATCATCATGAAAATAAACTCATGTTTGAACTGCAAGACGGGCCAGCCCGACCTACACTTTGCGGGCCAAAATGCGGGATGGGCCAAAATGGGTCGGACTGGCCCATTTTGTCATCCCTAATAAGAACACGTTTATCTTGGTGATTCTACGACACTTGATAAGACCTAATCTCATGAGTTTTTATTATCCAATTGCATTGTTTTGGGTAGGTTTAAGTGGTTAATTAGGAGTCATTAGCCTAGAAGTAGTCTAATTAGTATTATAGTCTAGTTTTGTAAAAGTAGCCTAATTAGGTGTTTTTAATGTATTCTTTAGCATAGTTATTAGGAGTATTAATAGTTAGGCTTAGTTCAATGCATGAAATAGGTTCATGAATATGTAGTAGCATTTGAGTCTAGTCTTAGTTTATATTGGAAATCTTAGAAGTAGAGTTGACCTAGTGTTAGTCTAGTTTTAGGAGCTTTTAAGTAGAGTTTAGTGTGTGTATCATTCACATATGAGGTTTTTAAGTCTTATGCAGATATGAAGATCAAGGAAGGGTGAAAATATCCAAAGGAAGTCATGAAAGAAAGCTGACCCAACCAAATTGCTCCCAAATGACTAAGTTAACTTTTGGTGCAAATGTTGACAAAAATTTGACCAAGAGTTGACTTTTTGATTTACAATTCCAAATGAGATGGCACCTTTTTGGAAAGCTTTAGGACATTAAAATACACTTGTTTTGACCTTGATATGGCTAAAAAATGGTCCATAGATGTATAACACTCTAAATTCTCATTTTTGCATGTTTAGTTCTTTTAAGTGAGTTATAGGCATATCATAATTTGATTTGGTGATTTCTAACTTGTTTTCTTAGTTGTAGCATAGATAATAGTGTAGATGGGAGTTTCTAAAAGGGAATTGAGTGAGAAAGGTTGCTTCTGAGATGAAGAAGTGAAGTGGAGTTTGAATCATGTAAGGTTAATATGTGGAAGGCCATTGGATGGTGGATTTGGAGCTACTATGAGCCAGTTGGATTCATTCACCCATTGCAGCAGGTCATGAGGGTTGAAGCATCACCAAATACACATAAATGACCTGAAGTAAGTTGTGCCAGTTGTTGGAGAACCTGCCACCCAAGTTCCAAGTGAAAGTGCAAAGTAGTTTAGGCATAAATGTTTTAGTTTAGTTAGTAAGTAAGACTAGTAGAACCAGTAACAAGTTCTAGATTCTGTTATCTTGGCATTAGTTCATTATTCAAACACAATTCACCAGATACAACACATACTACACACCATCCATTTTTTCTGACGAACTCTTCATCCACTCCACTCATCACCACAAAATCACATGCTTTCTACTACACTTTTTCTGCACACTTTTTGCTGTTATTTTGTTGATTTGTGGAGCTATTCCACGAGGATTTAGTTCATTTCCATTGTTCAAATTCTTTGTAAGATGTTCCTATTCAATCAATTAATGTTTTCCTTTCAATTCCACTATTCATTTACAATGTTTTCCCATTTCTTTGGCTGAATTGAGTTTATGATTCAAGAGAGCTAAGGTTGAGTGATATTGATCTAAACCAACACTGAAATTCGGATGGAGACTTCTTGAATTTCAAAGGTGCGTGGTCATCTACTTAGGTATCGAATGTATTTCAATTTATGATCAATCATAGATAAACCAAGAATCTTGAATCACTCTATTCAACTCTGTATCTTCGCGCTACTAATCCATTTGCAACTTGATTTAAACTTTGATGATTTCATGTTTCTTGTGCTTGCTTTGCGTTTGCATCTTGATCATGGTACTATACGTAATGTTTTCGCATCCAATTCGTCTTTGATTTCATTTAATGATGAAGGTGTGACCAACCATGACACCTTCATAGAAGCTCCCTCAAGAAGGATCACTAGAAGCATGTCTAGAGGGGAGTCTTCTATTCCATCACCTTTATCTTTGTTTTGCATTACTTTAGTTTGAATTCCCTAAGCCGGTTTTTAGTTGACTTATTTTGGTTGACTTGTTGACTTTGACCCAAAGTTGACCTTTGACCAAGATTAGCTTAACTTACACCAACATGCTAATCTTTGTTTGTCTTGTTTTGTAGGTAACTAAGAGAAAGTAGAGCATGCTAGGTGGCACATGGTGATTGGAGCATATGGATGATGTGAAAGAGAGAGGAAAGAAAAAAGCATAAAGTAAAAGCAAAAGTAGACATGTACCTTGTCTCCTTTTGCCCTTTTGGTTTATTCCTTGGAAGGCTACTTGGTCTCCTTCCTCTTTTGGCTTAGAATCCTCATGGAAATGCATCCACCAACCACATGCTCTCCTTTTGGCCGTGTGGTGCTCTAGCTTAGGATATTAGGGTTTGCTAGTTAATCCTTTTCATGTTTATGACCCCTATGAACTTCTATTTAAAGGGGGCTCCTTGTCTTGTAAAAGTGTTGATCATTTTAAAATTATAAGCTTGTGTTCAACCATCCAAAACCGTGAGCTCTCCTTCCATGAAGTGAACTCATGTTTGCCTTATCTTGCTTGCAAGTGGCGGCACCATCACTCATGTCTAGGGTTTGGTTGGCTTAGATCCTCCCTATGAGTGGCGTGCTTCATCCATTGCACCATCTTCTATGCATTCCATTTTACTTGTTTATTCTTTCATTTTTGTTCTTTAAATGTTCCTAAATCCGTATGCTATTGAACTTGAATCCAACTTTCTTCTTCCTTTCATGAGCTTGAGAATGAACCTTCACATCTAGATAGCTTGCTATCTTAATGTCCAGTGGGAAATTTCAAAAAGCTTTCTTAAACAACTTCACCATAATCTTAAATCTAGAAGGAAACAAGATAATCCTTCATCATTTGGTATCTAGAGCCTAGGTTATCTTGAATATTGTGTTTTTCTTGTGCTAACATTTGTTTTGGTGGCTTTGTTTGGCTTGGAAACCTCTCGGCCTTGTTGTGTTCAAGATGGTGTACACATAATTTTTCCACTTCACTTGAGGTTAAAGTATCCAAAAACTCCATCTCTTGATATATGTTGCTTGGTGAAGTGAAAACACGAAATTTTGGTGCTTATTTTGCCTTTGGCCGAGAGCTTACTAGTTGTTACCATGCCAAAATTTTTCTTCACATGTTGAATGTCTTCTTAAAATGTTCGTATCTACTTTTGAGTCTCTTGTCATATGCTTATTTGTGTTTTCTTGTTCTTGTTTCTAAGTATTTGAGCTATTGCATGAGATCTATGTCTTGTAATGTTGTATGCTCCTTGAAATTGATTTTGACCTAATTTTTAAGGAACTAAGTGTTCAAGACACCCTAAAATATCCTTCTTATCATCTTAAGTACCTAGTTTTGAAAAGAAAAAAGTATTTTCATGACAAAAACCCATTTGGCCGAGAGCTATTGTGATGTTTGGTGAATCCATTTGGCCATTTTTACTAGGTGTTATGCTACCAAATTTTATACTTGGATTTTGGGTGATATTGGCAAATTAGTTTCATGCTTTAACTTGGTTATGATCTTTCATGGTGTATGCATAATTTGAGGTAAAATCTTGGCTTGTTCAAATGCTTCCATGGGGTCTTTAAAAGTTCTTTTTATTGCTTTAGTCTTGTTCAAGTTTTGTCTTTAAAACAAATTTCCTTAGATGTTAAACTTTCTTGTTTTTGAGCTTTGCTTGCTTGTCTTTAGGTAATCTTTGTTTTGTCTTAGTTGTTTTCATTTTCTTGCTTTCCTAGAGTGTTGTGGTAGAGCCACTTGTCTTGCTTTTGAAAGATTTTCATCAATTTTAAGGTGTTTTCACTTGTTTGGAAGGATTTTGAGTGTTAGCCTTGCTTGTGTGCTTTGGGAGTGTGACCAAAAACACTTGGGTGCTTTTGAAGACCACACTTGGTCTCGGGTTTGGGCTTGTTTATTCCCTAACATCTTTCTTGTCTCGGTTTTTGGTGAGTTTTGGTGTAGGAATATGAATATGGATCCAATCTTGGAGGTAGAAGAGGAGGAGGAATCGACTTCACCTTATTCCCCTCCCATGGTGACTCCTATGGCCCAAGACAGTGAACAAATCACCCTTGCCAACATCCTATGTGAGATGGAAGTTAGTAGGAGGGAAACTTTTGACCAATTGAGGGTAGATAGAAGACAAAGTGAGATCTTCCTTCAAGAGCACATTCAAAGGCTTGAACTTAGAGAATATGAAAGGCGTATGAGGATATCTTCTTCCAAAGATTCAAGCCATGGTGGAAGAAGAAGAAGGCACGGTCATGATGGTGGGGGAAGGCGCAATCAACTCCCACAAAGGTAACCTCCACCAATCAAAATTCCAAAGTTCAAAGGGGAGAATGATCCAAACATCTACATTGAATGGGAGCAAAAAGTAGACCAAATCTTTAACATTCATTTAGTTAGTGATCAAGAGCAAGTAGACTTAGTAGTTTTAGAATTTGAGGATTATGCCATGACATGGTGGCATCAATTGTGTATGGACGATATTAACCAAGAGCCACCTGCGGCCTCTTGGATGGACATTAAAAATTTGATGCGCGCTAGATTTGCTCCAAAGGCTTCAACGAGGGTCCATGTGTGTGAATGAGTATTTTAAAATGATGGAGTCCATGCTTCTCAAAGTAGGACTCCAATTTGAAAGTGAAGAAGAAAAGGTAGCTATATTTGTGAGTGATCTTAGAAGAGAAGTTCAAGATGTAGTTGAGTTGTATGAGTACTCTACTCTTGACAAAATTTTACACTTGGCCCTAAAAGTTGAAGGTCAATTGAAAAAGAAACAAGAGGCCAAGAAGAGTATTCCTTACAATGACTACAACTCCAGGACTTGGAAAGGAAAAGAAATAAAAGATGAGAAACCTTCTTCCAAAGACCACCCACCTAGGTCAAATGCGTCTAGAATCCCCCATGAAAATGCAAACTCTTCCCAAAGTTCAAGAACTAGTTCCATAAAATGTTTTAAGTGTTTGGGATATGGTCATATTGCTTCAAATTGCCTAACAAAAAGGAACATGATCTTGAACCCAAAAGGAGATGTTGAAAATCAACATTCTTCTCCCCCCTCCCCAAAAAGTTCTTCCTCCCATACTTCTTCCCAATCTTCAAGTGAGGATGAAATCAAACCCAATGAAGGAGGTTTGTTGGTGGTTAGGCGCATGCTAGGCCAAGTGCCTAAAGAATTTGAAAACCAAAGAGAAAATATTTTTCACTCAAGGTGCCAAATCAACAACAAAACTTGCTCCCACATAATTGATAGTGGAAGTTATGTCAATGTCGCTAGCACAAGGGTTGTGGACAAGCTTGGCTTGAAACCCATCCCTCATGCCAAACTCTATAAGCTATCTTGGCTTAGTGAGGAAGGTGAGATCAAAGTTGACAAACAAGTTCTCATCAACTTCTCCATTGGAAATTACAAAGATGAGGTATTATGTGACTTAGTGCCAATGGAAGTAACTCATATTTTACTAGGAAGGCCTTAGCAATTTGATAGAAAAGCTTTTCATGATGGTCATGCCAATAAGTTTTCCTTTAGCTTCCAAGGCAAAAAGATTACATTATTACCTCTCTCACCAAGAGAAGTCAATGAGGACCAAATTCAAATGTTAAAGAAAAGAAAGGAAGAGAAGGCCCAAGGGCATGGCAAAGAGGCCAAGAAGAGCATGATCTCCCTCAAAAGGGTGAAAAAGGTAATGCTTGCCCAAAAACCTATTTTCTTAGCCTATCCTAATGAATCTTCCCCCTCTTTCCAAAGCCCTCACTCTAGATGTCCCCAAGACTTGTCATTAGTCTTAGATGAGTTCAAAGATGTTTTTCAAGAACATCCAAAGGGTATCCCACCCCTAAGAGGTATAGAACACCAAATTGATTTTATACAAGGCTCATCTTTGCCTAATAGGCCAGCCTATAGGACTATTCCCGAGGAGGCTAAGGAAATCCAAAAACAAGTGAATGAGTTGTTAGAAAAGGGGTGGGTGCAACATAGCATGAGTCCTTGTGCAATGCCTGTGATTCTTGTCCCCAAAAAGGATAGAACATGGAGAATGTGGATAGATTGTAGGGCTATCAACAATATAACCATCAAGTATAGGCATCTCATTCCTAGGTTAGATGATTTAATTGATGAGTTACATGGTGCAACCATATTTTCCAAAATAGACTTGAAGAGTGGGTACAATCAAATTAGAATTAAAGAAGGTGATGAATGGAAAACCTCTTTCAAGACTAAGTTTGGATTATATGAGTGGTTAGTCATGCCTTTTGGCTTGACCAATGCACCTAGTACATTCATGAGACTCATGCATCATGTTCTTAGAGAATTCTTAGGGAAGTTTGTTGTGGTGTACTTTGATGACATTCTCATCAAGATGACCACTTGCATCATTTGAGAAGTGTGTTAGAGACCTTAAGGAAGGTATCCTTGTATGCTAACATGGAAAAATGTGTGTTTGGGATGGATCATGTGATCTTCCTAGGTTTCAAAATAAATCAACATGAGGTCCATGTGGACCAAGAGAAGGTGATGGCCATCAAGGATTGGCCTCCCCCAAAGAATGTGAGTGAGCTTAAGTCCTTCCATGGGTTGGCTAGTTTTTATAGGAGATTTGTGTCAAACTTTAGCACCATAGCAGCCCCTGTAAATGAATTGGTCAAGAAAGGTGTGGTTTATAAGTGGGGCAAAGATCAAGAGAAGGCTTTTGAAACTTTAAAACAAAAATTGATCAATGCACCACTCTTAGCCCTTCCTAACTTCTCCAAAACTTTTGAGATTGAGTGTGTAGGTATTGAGGTCGTGCTTCTCCAAGAGGGACACCCCATAGCCTATTTTAGTAAGAAACTCAAAGGGAGTCACATCGACTACTCCACCTATGACAAAGAACTTTATGCTTTTGTGAGGACTTTGCAAACTTGGCAACACTATCTTCTTTCAAAGGAGTTTGTGATACATAGTGACCATGAGTCACTCAAATTTTTGAAAAGCTAAGGCAAGTTAAACAAGAGACATGCTAGGTGGGTAGAGTTTTTAGAACAATTCCCATATGTGATCAAACATAAGCAAGGAAAGGCTAATATTGTGGCGGATGCGCTTTCAAGAAGGCATTCCCTCCTTTCTATTCTTGAAACTAAATTTCTTAGTTTTGATCATATTAAGGAATTGTATTCAAAGGATGTTAATTTCTCCTCCATTTTTAGTGAATGCCACCAAGGGGCTTACAAAGACTTTTACCTTCTCAATCAATATCTTTTCAAAGGTAAGAGACTTTGCATTCCCCAAGGTTCTTTAAGAGCATCACTCATTAGAGAGGCACATAAGGGAGGTTTAATGGGGCATTTTGGGCCAAACAAGACTTTGAAAGTCTTAAAGGAACATTTCTATTGGCCTCACATGAGGAAGCATGTAGATAAGCATTACAAGAGTTGCATAGCATGCATGAAAGTCAAGTCTAGAGTCCAACCCCATGGTCTTTATACCCCCTTGCCCATCCCTTCCAAGCCTTGGGTTGATATTTCTATGGATTTTGTCTTAGGCCTCCCAAGGACAAAAAAAGGTAGGGATTCTATTTTTGTGGTTGTGGATAGGTTCTCTAAAATGACCCATTTTATTCCTTTCCATAAGATTGATGATGCAACTTATATTGCAAATATTTTCTTCAAGGAAGTTGTGAGACTACATGGCCTACCTAGGTCTATTGTGAGTGATAGGGACTCCAAGTTCTTAAGCCATTTTTGGACAACTTTGTGGGGTCAACTTGGCACCAAGCTTCTTTTCTCCACCACTTGCCACCCCCAAAGTGATGGCCAAACCGAGGTGGTTAATAGAACCCTAGGGCAAATGTTGAGGTGTAAGATAGTGTAAAATATTAGAGAGTGGGAGGAACTTCTTCCCCATATAGAGTTTGCCTACAATAGGGTTGTGCATTCCACTACTTATCATTTCCCTTTTAAGGTTGTGTATGGGTTCAATCCCCTAACTCCTTTAGACCTCCTTCCCCTACCCACTCATGAGGCATGGACTTGCCAAGATGGTGAGGCCAAAGCCAAGTACATCCAAGATTTGCATTCGTAAGTCAAGAAAACCATTGAGAGGAGAGTTAAGAAACAACAAGAGGATGGTAATAAGGGAAGAAAGGAAGTCATCTTCCAAGAGGGAGATTTGGTATGGCTTCACTTGAGAAAGGAGAGATTCCCTACTCAAAGGAAGTCTAAACTTCTCCCTAGAGGGGATGGCCCCTTTCAAGTCATTAGGAGGATTAACAACAATGCTTATGAGTTAGACTTACCCCTAAGCTACAACATAAGTAACTCATTCAATGTTTGTGATCTTTCTCCTTTTGATGTAGGGTTTCAGAATTCGAGGTCGAATTCTCTCCAAGAAGGGGAGGATGATGAAGGCGTGACCAACGATGACACCTCCATAGAAGCTCCCTCAAGAAGGATCACTAGAAGCATTCTAGATGGGAGTCTTCAATTCCATCACCTTTATCTTTGTTTTGCATTACTTTAGTTTGAATTCCCTAAGTTAGTTTTTAGTTGACTTATTTTGGTTGACTTGTTGACTTTGACCCAAAGTTGACCTTTGACCAAGATTAGCTTAACTTAAACCAACATACTAATCTTTGTTTGTCTTGTTTTGTAGGTAATTAAGAGAAAGTAGAGCATGCTAGGTGGCACATGGTGATTGGAGCATATGGATGATGTGGAAGAGAGAGGAAAGCAAAAAGCATAAAGTAAAAGCAAAAGTAGACATGTACCTTGTCTCCTTTTGCCTTTTTGGTTTATTCCTTGGAAGGCTACTTGGTCTCCTTCCTCTTTTGGCCTAGAATCCTCATGGAAATGCATCCAGCAACCACATGCTAGTTAATCATTTTCATGTTTATATATTTGCTAAAGGACCCCTATGAACTTCTATTTAAAGGGGGCTCCTTGTCTTGTAAAAGGGTTGATCATTTTGAAATTATAAGCTTGTGTTCAACCATCCAAAACCGTGAGCTCTCCTTTCATGAAGTGAACTCACCTTTGCCTTATCTTGCTTGCAAGTGGCGGCACCATCACTCATGTCTAGGGTTTGGTTGGCTTAGATCCCCCTATGAGTGGCGTGCTTCATCCATTGCACCATCTTCTATGCTTTCCATTTTACTTGTTTCTTCTTTCATTTTTGTTCTTTAAATGTTCCTAAATCCGTGTGCTATTGAACTTGAATCCAACTCTCTTCTTCCTTTCATGAGCTTGAGAAATGAACTTTCACATCTAGATAGCTTGCTATCTTAATGTCTAGTGGGAATTTTCAAAAAGCTTTCTTAATCAACTTCACCATATTCTTAAATCTAAAAGGAAATAAGATAATCTTTTATCATTTAATTCCATACTCATGATAAGTTCGTTATTCTCGTTAATTAAGGTTCGTCAATTAGGATTTTGAGTTATACTCAATGTTTTTCATGATTCTTGTTCTTATGTTGAATAGAGATCATTCCTACACATTTTACATCATTACATTTCCAATTCATGCACTAGATTTTGAGTTCAGATGTTGTCTTGTATCATATGCATATGGAAGATCTCAGGAATTTTTTAGATTTTTTATTTCTGTGTGTATGGGTTTTGATTCGTTTCTAGTAATTCAATTGAGTTTCATTTAGGTGTTAAAAGCATTTTGCATACCTAGATTGAATTTAGGAGCACACATTTCATATTCATACATTAGCATACATAGTTAGTTCTATGTTTTCATAAAACACCTTAGGTGCATAATAGTGCATTAAATCTATTCATCGAATAGTTTTGCATATTTCATGGCACTTTTAGTCCATTTCAGCTTTAGTTTGAATATATTTTGTTAGATTTCCTCTTTCCCACAAGACAAGTTCAATAAATCATTCATTTGCCTTTACCTATCCTTCATATTGATCATTGGTTGATCACTATACTATATCAGTTAGTATTTATGAGGAAATCAAGTTTGATTGAATCTCTAAGCGACAAGAGGCATATCACAACTCATGTCCTAGGAAAATGAAAAGTTCTTCTAAAGCTCACATATGGGAAGATTCTGGCCTTGAGTGATATGCTACATGTGCCCTCCATCAAAGTTAATCTAATATCTGTAGAACGTCAAACTGAATTGTTAGGGTTAATTTATACTGATTTAGCTTATAGTAAACCATGTCTAGAAGTGGTCAAAATTATTTTATAACTTTTATAAATGATTATTCTAGATGCACCAATAATTAATCAAACAAAAGGATGAAGCTTTTGATGTGTTTTTAACTTACAAAGTGGAAGTAGAAAATGTAATATCCCGACCGAATATTACGGGTTTAAATAATAAAATAAAATAAGAAAATAAAATCTCATTAATTATAAATTCATTTCCCAAAAATGCGGGAAGTTTCAAATAATTTATTTCATAATAAAGATAACTCTAAATTCAAATTTCTCAAAATTCAATAAAATACCAAAACAGTCTTATAATAGTTTACAACTTTATTCCAAAACCATAAGTGATAAAACTCAATAAAACTATTCCCATGAGTTTTTCCCCGCTCCGCTGCTAAGCCTCAATAGATCCATCTACAACATCATAAACATATATATATATATATATATATATATATATATATATATATATATATATATATATATATACATATATATATATATATATATATCTATGGCATAATTATACAAATCACACAATCACACCAAAGGAATTCCATCCCTTGATATCCCATCACATGGCCACCACCATGTTAATCGTGTCCTACGTCTTCTAATGAGTACCTCAAGGTGTCTTGCTGCCATACCTATCGGCCATAACTGATAGAGCACGTGCGAGAAACCATTGCTACGGATCATACACCGTAACGCCAAGTGGAGTTCTCAAATACAAACATAGTTCGCAACATCCCAAGACTACCAAACTCATAAGCTAACTACTAAGGAGGGCAATCTATCCGGACCCATCCGTACTGGCCATAACCAGCACACTCATACCGACAACACTCCCCAACCCAAGCTCAACTCAAGGGTTCCTCGTGTTCATCCGCCATCCCGAGCTCAACTCGAAGAATGCCACGTGCTTCCCCTATCCCGAGCTCAACTCAAGGGATACGTTTCGAGCTCAACTTAAGGAACACCAGCAACCCACCTTTGAAGCATCACTATAGCCTTACGCACGTCAAGAGTGAAACATTAATACTGTTGTAGTAGAATCGCCTGCCGGGGGACACGTACTACTAGGCGCTGCTACTTCTAGACCGCCTGGCGGGGGACACGTGACGTCAGGCGCCAAGCACCTTTGATGCTACTATTTCAGCAAGTATTGCCTAACGAGACAACCCTTACCGCCAAGAGCCACACCTGGTTTTGTAGCTATCGCTTGGCGGTCAAACACACCGCCAAGCGCTACACCAGTACTTACACAGTACTGGTTTTTAAGCACCCAAAACAAGGTAAAAATCAATCCTACTCTTATAAATAAGCATATCCACAATCAAGAATATAGGCTTCTAGAAATCAACATGACTCACATGCATAATCTTAACTTAGATGGCTTCATCATACACGTACACAAGTATCACCATATATCATATGCATCAATGCAATTAATATTGACACACATGCCTTCACCAATAACCAATTCTCCACATGTGACTAACCCAAAGGAACATTCAAATTGATAGAGACTTACCACATAACCCAATCATGCTTCATTAGAAGTTACTAGGAATTGTCAAGGGGTTATTCATGCATTTTAAAGACTCCAAAATCAACAATATTGAGTAACTTATATCTCTATCTACTGACCTCCAAATCAAATCTCCATCGCTCAAAGTGAAGAACCACATGCTATGGATCACCTGTCAAAATTTCAACTAAATCGGATGGTTAACGAACCAGAAAATGCAATTTTACGAAAAACTGCGCGAACCAGAAAAATGGTGGCGCCTGGCGGTACAAACCCAACGCCGGGTGGTTCCTGTTCTGCGAAAATACGAAAAATAGCATTTTTCGTGAATCAGAACACCACACATCTTTGGTATGGCGCCTGGCGGCCAATTGGGTGCCGCCAAGCTGTTCCTGCACCTGGGAACCTTATCCCCTTCACAACAACTCTGATTTCCATCAATTTAAGACTCCATAGGATACGATCCCAGTTATTAGGATTACGGTTCATCCCTAACACTTCCCATTTACGAATTCATTTACATTTTCCCCTTAGAATGTTGCCATTATAGAAATTCCCAATTCATCAACCGTAAGATAATATTCCTACTGTTTCATCCAATTTAGCTATCAATTAAATGAATTTCAATGAAGTTTGACATCCCACAACACTCAAAACACCAAAATCGAACCAAAATTTAGTTCGCGTCGCCTGGCGGGTGTTCATCACCGCCAGGCAGTTTAAGCAAAACCTAGAAACTAGGTTGGTTAGTCACACGTCGCCTGGCAGGCAAGCTCGTGCCGCCAGGCGGTTCCATCTCTAGAACCCCAAAATGCTCATAAAAAGACGAGTCGCTTGGCAGTGGTTCATCACCCGCCAGGCGGTTTCTGGAAAACTCCAGAAACACGAAAATCATATGAAATAGGCAGGAATTATGCATACAATTTATCATATAGCTCATGCATTTAATCAAAACACGTAAAATTACTGTAGTCCAGCTCCCCTAATGTGGATTCCTTAGCTAAACTTTGAAATTAGGAGAACTCCCTTGATCACCAATGGCTTGCCTTAGTTTCCTTCAATTCCACCTATATGCTTCACTCACCACACCAAATTCTCTCTTTGAATTCTCTCTCAATTTTTCCAGAACAAAGGCAGCCACAAACACTCTCAATTTCTCCTTAATTGGTCACTAAAAGTTGTCTTAATTGGCAATGATGATAGAAAAACAAAAATGGCATTAAGTTAGCTTAATTGCCATTCAAGATCACTTAGTGGCTGTTTTTCCGGCCCCTTAGACTGCCTTCACGTGGCTGCTAGGATTCCCAGCCCTTCCCATCTTTGCCAAAAATAAGTTTAGCAAAAAGAAAGTATATTTTGGTTCAACCAAGGTTTGAACCCATAACCATGCCAATGTTAAATCAATACACAATCAATCATTTAAACAATTCATGTTTTATGATAATTCATATAATTCTATGATTACATTATCACTCAACATGATCATGCATATTATTAAAAATAATAATAAATCAAATAACACACAATTGGCATACATAGGACTTGAACCCAATTCCTTTCACACCACTAAGTACTCTCAACCATTTGAGCTAGTACTTTTCCATGTCATACATTTGAGAATTAAATACCATAAAGGCTCTCACTACCCACATTTATTAATTATTTATTTATTTAATTAATTAATTTTCACGGGTCTTACAGAAAATCAACTAAATAAGAAAATTAAGATGATTAAATCAGATAAAGGTGTTGAATATGTATTGTTTAACGATTATTGTGTTAAAGAAGTTGTTTAACGATTATTAGTCTCTTTCACATCACACCCAAGGTACCTCTCATTTTATTTACGACCTCTTGGACCTCACGCCATAACTACTTTGTACCACCCCTTTCCTTTTTATCTATTCCTTTCCACCTTTTTCTTAATCCAAAACTTCAGAAATTTCTCTTCCCAAACTCACAAGACATGGAACCCCAGAAAAGTCCATTAATAGATGACAACTTATTTGATATTTTCCAAGATACGGTGTTTGGGGACACCCAATTTGGTGGAGGGGACCTCATTTCCATTTTCCAGAGCCTAGACTCCAAAGATTTTGCCCCTCCAACTTCGAAACAAAACGAGCACAACTCAACAATGGAGTCTCAAAAGCTCTCAATATCTTCAAGTGCTGAAACTGAGGCTGAAATCTCACCCGAAAGCAAGACAAAAAAGCTTATCCCCACCTTGCCGGAGGAACCACAGAAGGTGTCTCATATAACAGTGGAGCGCAACCGAAGAAAGCAGATGAATTTAAACTTGTCCGTATTAAGGTCACTTATGCCTTCCTTCTATGCCAAACGGGTAATTAAGTCTTGTTTATCGCTTAATTAATTAAACATCACTCATATATATGTATTGAAATTCTAGAAACTTTCCTCGATTTTATATAATAATTCGTTTATTGCATTAATTTATTCCAAGAAGAGTTTGCATTCCTGACTTTGTTTTACTCTCCAAATGTCTTTGACATAGACAACTTTAATTAACTGAACTACCTATGAATTTTTGAGGATTTTGTATTATGCAATGTCGACAAAGACCAAGCGTAACAAACTACTGTAAATGTTTTTTCTTATTATTGTGAGCAATCATCGTCTACAAACAGATTACTAAAGTGTAGTTGTGCAAGAGATGTTGAAAAACATTTGTTTTATCGGTTAGTAGCATATCAAAAGTAACATTGAAAGAAAAAATATTTATCTACTCTACATTTTTTTTATTCAATAAAATATTACACTATAATAAAATATTAATCGATATAATATTATTTTTTATAGTTGTAAATTGAGTGTAAGAAAAGTATAAAAATTATTCCATAGCGACACCCAAGTAAGTAAGATGACACCTAAAGAGAGGATAGCGTATAAGTACTAAGGATAAGGAAAAGTGGGTCGTTATCCTTTGATGTACACTGTTTTACATACATACTTTATATAAAAAAAATGTAAATAATAATAAGTAAAAACAAAATATTAAAATAATATTTTAGGTAATCTAGTTGTAATTTGAGTGTAAGGGAAAAATTAGTCAATAACGAAAATTTTCTCCTTGGCTTGTGTATGTTGTGTTTTCTTGCAGTGGTATCTGGTGCTGATTTGTTGTTTTGTTCCTATATGATACAGGGAGACCAAGCATCAATAATTGGAGGTGTGGTCGATTACATCAACGAGTTGCAACAGGTGCTACAGTGCCTAGAGGCCAAGAAACAAAGAAAAGTTTACAGTGATGTACTAAGCCCGAGGGTAGTTTCAAGCACAAGGGCTTCACCACTAAGTCCTAGAAAACCAGCATTGAGCCCTAGAATAAACCTACCCATTAGTCCAAGGACACCACAACCTGACAGCCCTTACAAACCCAGTTACCTTTCTCCAACTATAGCCAACTCTCCCACTTCTTCGGCTTCTTCTTCCATCAACGATAATATCAAAGAGCTTGTTGCGAGTTCCAAGTCTCTTATGGCTGATGTTGAGGTCAAGTTTTCAGGTCCACATCTTCTTCTCAAGACAGTTTCACCACCAATTCCTGGACAGCCTCTGCGAATAATATCAGCACTTGAAGACCTAGCACTTGAAATCCTTCATGTCAACATCAACATTGCTGATGAAATCATGCTGAGCTCGTTCACTATTAAGGTAACTGTCATGCTCACAAACCACTGTTTTATTGATATCTTAAGTTAATATTATGCTGATTAATGCTTACTAACAAGAAATTGTATGGTTATCTTCAAGCTCAACATATCTATTTTTGGAAAATAATATTTTAATAATTAGAATTTGATAATTTTTTATTATAATCTAAAATTATATCTTTTAAGTGGTTTTCTATTTTTTAAATTTTTTATTTCTCTACGTTCTAAAGCTACATTAATAATATTTTTTCAGATGATAAGAAAAAGTTATCAAATTTTAGTTGTTAAAATATTTTTTTTAATTAAATTTTAGCCATTAATTTTTTTTATTAGGGAGTTAAATCCACAATCAATCCACCTTTCCTTATAAATCCTTAAAAGCAACTTTATTTTTTAAAATTATTATCAAGAAGATCAAACCACGATCTTTCTCTCACTTCCTATGTATATATCTTATTTGTATTAATGTGGAGTTGATGAAATATAAGTTGAATTAATGTTCCTTCCCTTTTAAAATTCATGATAATTAGTTTCTAAAAGTAAACTAAATCAAATATCAACTATTTAACATAATTTATAGGAAAAAAAGACGAAATGACTAATGGTCAAATTTTGTTTGTCTTTTGACATGCATGAAGTTTTTTTCTTTTTCTCTTTGTTTCTTTTATTTAATATAGGTGTCCAAAATGTTGGTATCTCTGAATGACAGCTAGCAAGCACTGGCTCAATTTGAAGTAATGAGGATAGGTTTGATTTGTAGTTGTAAGTATTTGAAGTCTCAAAAAGCTTGTCAGATTAAGGCAACCAATAGAAAAATGTGAAAATATAGTGACGATGAAGATATGTGTATATTGAATGAAGTAATTTTGTTTTTGGCTAGCTAGTACTCTACAGTGAAGTACATAACTAGTGTGATGTGAAATAAACAATGATATGTAGTACATGAGTACAATTTTCACTGGATTTGTCTGAGACGCCAGGGACGTGTGATGTATCATGGCATCTCGCAGGCATTGTCTTTATTTTGGCGAAAAAAAACATATTTTATTGGCACAGTGGTTTTAAATACGAACCTACCCTATGAAATTATTTATTTCATGGAAGCTAAATTAATGATAATGTGTGCATGCTATTTACGTGTTCACTGTGGTCCATTAATAACTATGGTTTCTTAAATCTGTCCTTTGTAGATTGGAATTGAATGCCAACTCAGTGCCGAAGAACTCGCTCAACAAATCCAGCAAACATTCTACTAAACATGGCTTCCACACTCCAGAACCACCATCACACCTCACCCTTCCCCTTTTTAGTGTTTTGTTTGTACGTACGTAGCTTCAATAATAATTAATAGACAACATTGGGAACATCCATTTAATTACTCTTTTACTTCCTTTTCTTTCTTTTCATTAACTAATTACACTAAATTTTAATTACTTTAATTGCTTATCTTGCATGTGATTCTACTCTCTAATCAAGCACTGCACAAAGGTTTCATTTCTCTGTGAATTCAATTGGATTTTTCGATGGTTTAATACGATTCAATTTTACAATGATGTCATATTTAAATTGTAGAAATAAAATTCTAACACTGGGAAAAATAAACAATGCATAAATATATATATATATATATATATATATATATATATATATATATATATATATATGACATTGTATTTAAGTCTTTGTCCTGTATTTTAGATGTTATTAAACATCGGATACTCAAATCGGTGGCAGTTTATTTATTACAGTTTGCAATCCCAACATTCAAAATCTAACTCTAGATAGAAAAATAAATAAATAATGGTTTAAAGCTTTCCGTTGTCACACACAGCGCTTACAATTAAAGCTGCCTTACAATCTCAAACCCTAACGATGCCTCTATAAAATACATTATAATATAACCATAGCTCATGCGTAACTGTTTTATTTTCAACTAGCTCAAGACCTTAATTTTTATAATCATTTGTGTTAGATTATGGTGGAAGTATTTGAAGAGCTATTTCCCAGAAGATTGTGAAGATTCGTAATGATCCACAAAGACTTAAAAATCTTGTAGGATACCTTAATAAGTTTTCTGTTACTTGATATTACATTGCAATTAGAAAATTTCTTCACATGAATTAGAAGTTTTTTTTTTGGTGAATGACAATTTTCTAATTGATAAAAAAAAGTTGTTTTAATATGTTAAAATTATTACTATTCACGAAACTTTTAAAGACAGTTAAAATAGGTTTTAAAAACGATTCTGAATGTCATTAGTTCTAAAGGTTTTAACAACAATTACTTACTTAAATCATGGCTTTTAATTGGAATTTTAACGACAGACAAATGTGAAACTGTCGTCTAAAGGAAATAATTTCATCCAATAGAGTTTATAAAACAATGACGATTTTAACCCAAATCTTCATTATTACAAAAGCCCAAGAACGATGTCATATACTCTCAAACGGTCATCGCATGTGCTTTATTGTTTTTTATACACTTGCTTATATTATACACCACCTGCAATCAAACAAATATATTTGCACAATCACTCCCGAATTTTGTTATTCTAAAGAGATTAATGAATCCAAAAACCAAATAATTATATAAAACGTAGTAAATTTATACAATGTTCCAAAAGAAAATAAGGTGTAGTGCATGTGTATAAAATATTTTTGCTCAAATTGTTCTGACATATTCCAATGCTTTTGAATTGAATGGTTGTGTCATTGCAAAAATACACCATATGAATTGAAGTTAACATATATAGTTCACAATTAATAATGCAATGTATTAGTGTATTAGTTGGCTATAGAGGGAATAAAAGTTTCTCAGACCTCTCGGCTTGCACCTAAACAGCAAGGAAATAATATTTTCGAATTTTTTATTGATATAATAGCAAAAGAAAAACTCAAAACAAGAAAAGCAAGAGATTTTTAATTTGGTAAATCATGTGTTAAACTACAAACATGTAAATTTTTTTAGGACAACTTCTATGGATTAATGAATATATAAAGGACTAAACAAGAGTCTAACAAGACTAATTGAAAGCTAAGTAAAGCATGAAAAAAACAACACAAAATTTAGACAAGAGTATGCAATAGACATAGCATTGGTGCAAGAGAAATTGGAACAAGAAATTTAAATCAATTAAAAAGGAAAGTAAGCAAAATTTTGAAACTATTTATTTAAACTCAACGACAACATGCTAAACACAAGACAAGATGGAAACTAAGATAAGAAATGAAAGAAGAAATTGTTAGCACTAGATGTTGGAAAACTCTACTAGACGAGCCTGACAGTAAGTAGGTTTTGGTGATAATAAAATCTCCAATAAAACAAGAAAGATAAGTCAGCATAGTAATTCTAGGATAGTTATATATTGAAATAAGAATTACATATAGAAAAGGCTAGCTAGCCTAAAGACCTCATTAGATGTTTATAAGTAACCATTAGACAACCATGTTCATCACTGTGAATATATCTTTTTGTTAATCTAATGTTTGTTCAATAAGTGAAAGCAAAGCATAGTAAAAGCACAAGTAACACAAAGAAAGATGAAGACTGAAGTGCGAAACAAACACTAACAAAAGTGAAGCTTAGACAAGCTAAATCAAAAGTGTTGAATTTATGAGTCACAGGTTGGACCAGAAGACTCAAGGTGCAAACTACTCAAGACTATTAAAGTTGTCAAATGACTAAGGTCACCAAATGACTCTAAGGCAGACTTAGTGAACTCAATTGATAAGATCATTGACCAAATGAGTCAACATAATGAGGCAAAGGATTAGACTCCTACAACTAATAGACAAATCAAAGCAAAGCATTACACAAGTCAACACCAACACACAAAAACAGTAGACGGTTATTAGTGCTAGACGAATCAAAGTCAACTCATAAAGCTAAATGTTGAATATCCTTATTTAATGAGTACTTCCATTAGATGAGTCAAATGGAAGAATTACTACGAGTTAAATTATGACAAGTATTAGGCAAGTCAAATTCAGATGATGCGAAAGAGAGTTATCAAATCACAAGGTGATACAAATATCAAGTTTAAGTTGATCAAAGAAATGTAAGTGTTGAAATTGATGATCAAATCAAGTAAGAGAATTGCACAAGAAGGGTCAACAATTATTAGAAGATATTATGATTAAATATTTAGTATGGAGATTATCACATATGATTGAATATTTGTAAAAGGAAATTATATCTGATTGAAGATTACTAATGTTTTCATATATTTATCAACCAATCATGAGAAAGAGGACTATGTAGATCAAAGATTGCTAGAGAACCTCTAGAAGATTGAAGTCACAACACATTATAATTAAAGTTCAAATTGTTGAATGACTGAAAAGGAAAGAAGTCATAATTCATAAGAAGCAATATACTTTGGATGAAATGTCAAGAACTTCCAGATGAAGAAAATGATGGAATAAGCTCCTCCAAGTTATATGACTCAAGTCAAGGGGAGACTCCTAAATGGGTGGTGGTTTGTAGAAGCTTGATGATGGTGTATGGTGTACATATGGTGGTTTTGATGTGATGAGATAATGACCCCTTTTTCAAGCTATATGACTCAAGTAAGGAGGATTGGTTATGGTGGTGTTTGAGTGCTCTCAAGAAAGGTTGAACCAACTCTTAAAGAAGGGTGGCTAGACGAAGTCGAGAAGGAGTGTTAACCTTAGTCACCTAAGTTTAGTAGTATGGCATAAAATTGACAACATAACTTTACTCAAATTCAAAGGTAACTTTTATATGGAGAGACACCTCTATTTATAAGCTTAAGTAACCCATTTGAGATATGTGAACTATTATGGCTAAAAATTATACATGAAAGCTTGAAGATAAAATGGGATAGATCAATACAAGAAATATAACCTTGCCTAACAAAATGAAAAATTTTGTCAATATTAATAAATTAGTTGCGACAAATTTTTTAATTGTTAAAAATATTATTTATAACACTGACAAAATGAAAAAATTGTCACATCAAGCATATTATAAAATTAAAATACATTTGACTAATTTTTAAATTAATAATTATTATTTATTAAAATGCTAAAATGTTTGTCTCAATAATTTGTATAATAAATTCATTTTGATATTTAATAAGAAATTATATATATATATATATATATATATATATATATATATATATATATATTTTTTTATATATGAAATTTTTTT
>Ga0209589_1003459_pt1 | contig 27585 bp, 12 predicted proteins | sample CowpeawhiteBW_FD_187525 | JGI IMG/M metagenome (GOLD analysis project Ga0209589, IMG submission 187525) | Root nodule microbial communities of legume samples collected from California USA - Cow pea white BW (SPAdes) (version 2) | ecosystem: Host-associated > Plants > Roots > Nodule | place: USA...
ATTTTGAAAGATGGAGGACTAAATTGGTCAAAAGTTTTGATGAGGGACTAATTCCAAATTTCGCTGAAACTTGAGGGACCAAAAACATATTTAACCCTTATTATTTTACCATTTCACATTGTAACACCTTAGTTTATAGTTCTGCATGGCTAGAAGAATTAGACAAAGTTTATCATGAGCTTAGTCAGACTCAAGATGATTGTTGCCTTGTATAAGACATAAAGTGATCGAGAACACTCATCCATCTAATGCTAAATAAAAATGCTAACTGATGCTGCCTTTTTGTTGTTAAAGTTCTGGTTATGAAGTTTTTTCTAAGTAGGAACACACAAATGTTAGTTTACATGAACCATGCTGCACTAAAATGTGAGCAGGAATATTTGATATCTTTTTCTTCTTTTTGTTGGGATAGTCAGCAATTCCAATTTTAGCTAGAGATACTAGATTCATGCATAGGATGGGAATACTGGAAGCTTAGAGATTCAGAAGCTCACAAGTGTATAAGAACTAGTTTTTAGTCCCGTGCACGGATAACTTATAAGCAAGATCATTGAAAAAATAATACTATATTTCAATAAGAAAAATATACAATCATCTTTCATACTATATGTTGAAAGTAAAGTATGCATAAGAGTGTCAAATGTATAAGAATGTGGTTTTCTCTAAAGAGAGATTGTTGAATTTACCATATAAGATTCGTTTCCCTCCCGCCAAAATATAAATTTAAGATGTTTGTTCGAGTCTCAATATCTACCTCGGTATAACTATTGTGTTGGATTTATGTTATTCTTCATTATTTTATTTTTTGTACATAAATATTAGTCCGGTAAATTTTATTTTTCTTCCTGCATCAGCTGTGCATTAATGTCTTTCCATGAATATCTTAATTTTCTTTTTGCTTATCCTCTCCATGTAGACAACTGCTTCAAAAAGTGGTGCTCTGCGTTATGATATCCATTATTGGCTTGGTAAAGGGACCAGTCAGGTAAGTGTTGCTGTTTATATATTGCCACCCCCTCCAATTGTTTTGGTTTAATATTTGATGTTGTCTCCCTCGGTTGATTTGCTCACTGATGATTACAACTTTAAAATAGGATGAAGCTGGTGCTGCAGCCATCAAGACAGTCGAGTTGGATGCAGCTCTAGGAGGACGGGCTGTTCAGTATCGTGAAGTCCAAGGCCATGAAACAGAAAAGTTCCTTTCTTATTTCAAACCATGCATCATACCTCAAGAAGGTGGAGCTGCCTCTGGTTTTAAACATGTGGAGGCCGAAAAACATACGACACGGTTGTTTATATGCAAAGGGAAACATGTGGTACATGTCAAAGAGGCAAGTTTGACCATATTCCTCTGCCTTCGGCTCGTTGATGTTTGAGTCTTGTATATTGTTATTGTGCATACTGTATGCGACACCACATATGTAAACAATATTTTCTACTTGTTGATTAGCTATTTGTGTTGGTTATAGGTTCCATTTGCTCGATCTTCGCTAAACCATGATGATGTTTTTATTCTGGATACTGAGTCCAAAATTTTCCAATTTAACGGTTCCAACTCATGTATTCAAGAAAGGGCTAAAGCATTGGAGGTTGTACAGTTTATTAAGGATACCTATCATGATGGGAAGTGTGAGATAGCTTCCGTTGGTAAGTGTAAGTATATTTTACAGATTCAAACATGATTGCTTAGTATCACTAATTGGATATAAATGCTCGAGTTTCTTGCAGAGGATGGAAAGTTGATGTCTGATTCTGAAAGTGGAGAATTCTGGGGTTGCTTCGGGGGCTTTGCTCCTCTTCCACGGAAAACAGTCAGTGATGATGATAAGTTTGCTGATTCTCATCCTCCAGAACTACTTTGGTAATATGTTTTTCCAGTTTTCCCCTGGTTTTTTCATTTATGTTCGCGGTCAGTATATTCCTTTCACTTCTTTTACCAAACGATACCAGGATGCAGTTTGCTTATGTTAAATTTTATTTTTTTTATTTTTTACCAATTGTTTTTATTCCCCTTCTGAAAACTTATGGTGTTTATCAATGTAAGACTGTTATAAATTTATTATTCTTTCAACCAAAGTTGTATGTGATTCTGAATAGATGAAATTCATTTATTATACTGAAATGTCAAACTCTGTGCTGCTCTAGTTATCGTGAAATTATAACTTTTCCAGTGTTGACAAGGGGAAGACAGAACCTGTTGAAACTGATTCCTTGACAAAGGAATTGCTGGAGACAAACAAATGCTATATTTTAGATTGTGGGTTGGAGGTGTATGTATGGATGGGAAGAAACACATCTCTTGATGCAAGAAAAAGTGCAAGTGGAGCTGCAGATGTAACATCTCTTGTTTCTTTCTTTGTATTGCTGAGCCTACTCTGTGATTTTAAATGACTTTTGAATCTTTGTGGACCCAAAAACAGAAGTTAGTCAGTGGCACTGGTCGACCAAAGTCCCACGTAGTTCGTGTAATTGAAGGATTTGAAACAGTAATGTTCAAGTCCAAGTTTGATTCTTGGCCTCAGGCATCTCAAGTGATGTCTGAAGATGGTCGTGGCAAGGTAGCAGGTAGTTTTAATTAAATTTTTATGCTTGTCATTGGACTGAATATTTTTCATCAACTTTAGAATGATTTTGTCAGCTCCATTACCCGGGCCTTCATTATGTTCTTGTAATTCTCTACCTTTTTTTGTCACTTTCTAGCACTTCTAAAACGTCAAGGATTGGATGTCAAGGGTCTCTTAAAATCTGAACCAGTAAAAGAAGAACCTCAAGCCTATATAGATTGCACAGGACATTTGCAGGTACTCTCTACTAGTTTGTATACAATAAAAAATTATCAAAAATTGAAATTTCTAGATGTAACTTTTGTTGGTATTAATTTCAAATTTTTTGTGGTCTTATATCCCTTATCTAATTGATTTCTTATATTGAAAGAATCTTTTTGAATCACAATCACTGTATCCATAATACTCCACCGGTCTCACAATTAGAGGCATACAATGCAGCTGAATGCACAAGAGGCTAAGATCTGTGTTCTATCTTATGATAGGAATATGTGAAACCTGGAGTGTTAGACTACTTTATTAGATTTGATTTAGAACAAAATGAGTAGATGCTTAACATTTTCTGAGAGAAATGAATATAGAATAGGAAAGGTTTTTAATGTAGAATAAGCAGCATGACATTTCCTCTACAAATTAGACGTATAAATATAAAATCTGTGATCCTTTGTGATTTATGTGCTATCTTAATACTTAATCAGATTATTATCATATTTTTTTTTATTTATCTTCAATTTTTTTTCTTCCTAAATTTTATATTCATTTGTTTTCTGTCCTACAATCTTTTGGTATCCCTGCATTTTCTTTACTTTGTATCAAGCTTGCATGGATGCCTCTCATCATATGCACTTAGCTTGTTACAAATATAATCAATTCTAAGATCCTGTAATGTTTCAGTAAAATATATATGCTAGTTGATCATTAGAATTAACAAACTCAGTTTTGATATCTCCAAATACAATTTTTTCTCGAATAAAATGATAATCAATCTCAATATGTTTGATCCTTTCATGGAAGACTGGATTTGAGCTAATATGAAAAGCAACTTCATTGTCATATATAAGTGTCATTTGAGTGACGTCTCCAAATTACAATTCTTTAAGCCATATAAGCTCACAAGTAGCTAGATTTTGCTACAACATTTTTGTTTCTTGCTCTTCCAAGAGATCAAATTATCATCAATGGAGACACAATAGTCAGGAGTGGATCTCATATTAGAAGGAGAGCTTGCCCAATTGACATACAACTTAGGTGTGATTATTGCGTCCATATATCAAACCTATTCCAAGAGAACCTTTAATGTACTTCAATATACGAATCACAACATTCCAATGATCTGCACATGGAGAATTAGGAAATTAACTCACCACATTAACTCCAAAAGAACAATTTTGGAAATATTAGGGTGAGTAACTATAAGATAGTTCAATTTTCGAGCTAATCTTCTATACTTCTCAAGATTTGAGAGGGGCTCCCTTTGATTAGGTAGGAGTTTGGTATTGGGAATGCATGATTGTGTCAACAAACTTTGAATTCATTAGCCTAGTTTCCTTCAAATATCCAATGCATATTTTCTTTCAGAAATAACAATTTCATTGTTAGATTGTGCTACCTCAATCGCCTAGAAATATGAGTTTGCCAAGGTCTTCGGTTTGAAAGTGGTGACATAGGTGTTGCTTTACCCATGAGATGCCATGGTCATACACCTAGCAATCGAGTGACAATAAAATACTGAATGATCTGTCTCACGGCGAGTTATGCCAAATTGTTGAGCAACAATGTTAAATTTGTCAAACCAAGCCTTAGGAGACTGCTTGAGGCCATATAAAGATTTGCGGAAATAACGTACCAATTCGAAAGACTCTCATTGAGCAACAAAACTTGGAGGTTGCCTAATACATAACTAATGTATAACAATTCAAATTTGTCAATTAATGAAAAAGAACAAGTAATTTAGCTGTTCAAATCTATTCAAGTATATATTGTAGAGAAATTATGGAAGAATCAGTAAGGAAGAAATAAATCAGGGATTTTGCTCATCTTGTTGATGTTTTGGGTTTTTATCCCTGCCATGAAAGTCAAGTTTCTTATATTTTCCTCCCATTTGAGGTTTTTGTCCTATATTTTCTACTCCTTAGGTTAGTCCCTATTTCCCATGAAGGATTGGTCCTCCTATAGTTTCTTTTTACTAAGGTATTGATCCTTGATGGACCAAAACTCAAATAGATAGAAACTATATGGACAAAAATCTTATTTAGACCATTTTCTTAACAATTTAATTAGAAGATGATCAACTGTAAAATGATTTCTTCTTTCTTTTTTGTATTTGGGGTAACCTTATTAAAGTATTGGCAAAAGCATTTCACCATAATACATTTTTGTGTTAACGAGTACAAGGAATTTCCCACATTCCACTGTTAAGATGTAGGGTTTAATGGAAAAGAATACAAACTAGTAAAGTCCCATTGAGTGAAATATGAGCTATTATCTACTAAAACTAATGTAAAAAATTACAACTATATCAGAAACAATGATTGTATAGAAAAATATGGAAAAATAAAGGTTATGTTAAAAATTGGGTACCTATACTCAACATCATGTTTCGTTTTAGTGCCTATATGAAAAATTCTAAATTCTGAGTCCTACATGAAAAAAGTTTTTATGAATAGTTTCCTACAATATTCTGAAGCCATAATGGTGTTGGATGTTTGCTGACTTGTCAAACTTTTGTCTTATATGGTATTAGGAATCGATACAACAAAAGGTTTGACAACTTTATAATCATTTAGTCTTGTTATGAATTTTGCAAATGGTAAGGACCGATTTGTAAATATTTTTCCATGTAGGGACCAAAATGTACAGTTTCTCAATTAATAACATGAAAACAATTTCATGAGGAAATGTTTTTTAAATATAACCAAAGATAAGAGGAAAGCAAAGAGAAATAGCTGCGGAATACAACTTCCATCCATTCCTTCTCAAAAATTGTCCGAGCTCCCAATTCCCTCTCTCTTGTAATAGCCTCCTTATGGATCACATTCACGCTTTTTCTTAGCGTAATGACCTCTCCCACTTTCTGTTCTCCATGGTCCATGTGTCTCTCTTTTTCAAATTTTGGAATATAGGTTCCATATCTTAGGACCGTGGCCTAACTACAGCAGTACTAATCTTTTTACAGAGTTTATGAAATTTACGTCAAAACTATGGTTGAGACTTGAGGTAACAAGCGAAAGTATTTTCCGAAGTTTATGAACGATTGTAATATGCTGCCCAATATTTTCTTTTGTTTCTTAAACATTTGGTAGATGGTGTCCTATGAGAGTTTCAAACGATATGTTTTTACTTCTCCCTATTTGGTTGGACTAATTGTAATTTCAGTGTCCTAGATTTGTCTTGCTTATTTGTTTGTGTTGTTGAGAAGAGCTTTATCATAATCACACAGGTTTGGCGTGTTAATAGCAAGGAAAAGATTCTTCTTCCAGCCACTGATCAGTCAAAATTTTATAGTGGAGATTGCTACATCTTTCAATATTCATATCCTGGAGAAGATAAGGAAGAGTATCTTATAGGAACATGGGTTGGAAAGAACAGTATTGAGGTGAAAAATTTAAAGAGCTTTATTCTACTTCTTTTTTCACATGTGTGTTTATAATGTTATCTTTCATGTAAGCAAATCAGAAAATTTGACTGCAAAATATTCTACTGGAATTGAAACTGTCTTAGTGAATCACTACTTATACATTTCATTACACTGTACACAACATTGGTAACTTTTGGGACCAGAAAGCCATGCATAAGTGTGTTTGCCTCCATTCCTTACAGAAGCTTTCTTTGTTGAAATTAGGAAGAGAGGGCTTCAGCTCTTTCACTGGCAAGCAAAATGGTTGAGTCAATGAAGTTTATTCCTTGCCAGGTAATTTTTCTATGAGTGTGTTATGTTCAATTTGTTAATAGATGTTTGTGTTTGTTGCTTGTATCCCTATTGATAGTATCCGTGTGTAATTAATTGAAGGTTCGTATCTATGAAGGCAGTGAACCAATTCAATTCCATGCCATCCTCCAAAGCTGTATTGTCTTCAAGGTTTGTGGGATTCTGGTATTGGGTTAACTAAGAAAAAAAATCTTATTTTTTATGAATATATTTGTTTTGTTTAATACTGGTCATGTACCTATCAGGGTGGACTTAGTGATGGATACAAGAATTACATTGCAGAGAAGGAAATTCCAGATGAGACATACAGTGAGGATGGTCTTGCATTATTCCGCATCCAGGGTTTTGGACCAGACAATATGCAAGCTATACAAGTTGAACCAGTATGTCATTTTGTCTGTTCATAGCAGCTATCTCTATCCACTCTACACTTACGGGCATTTCAAACATTTTAAAAAAAAATTATATCTATTTTATTTAAAGTTAAAATTACTGATTTGAACCCTATAAACAAATTTATCTTTTGGTCCCTGTACTTAAAACTCATACCTTTTCTTATGTATGCTACTTTTTAATCTCTTTTAATTCCTATAACTTTAAGTGAAAGGAGGAAGACTAAAAATAGTATGTATATAGACTTAAAAGGATTAAAATAATATTTATAGGGACTATAATAAATGATTTTTTATTATTGGGATCGAAAGATAAATTTTGTAGAACTACACAGACTAAATGAGTTGTAAAAATGCCATTCTCTTTAAAATAATTCTTTTCGTATTCCTTTTGTCAACCAGGTTGCTTCCTCCTTGAATTCCACTTACTGCTACATACTTCATAGCGATTCAACTGTTTTTACTTGGTCTGGAGGTTTAGCAACTTCAGATGATCAAGAGCTTGTTGACAGAATGCTGGATTTGATTAAGGTCCGTTATGTTCTGAAATATGTTTAATGCGTAAAATTTGATTCGTCCAAATCAAAGACCAAAAGGTTCTTTTGGTAAACATATTCATGTTGGACTAGCAGTTAAATATGGGATATTTTTTGCATGTTGAAAATTGTTAACTATTAAGGTTATTTATAAACTTGGCGTTGGGCTACCTATAATTCCTCTTAGTTCAGGTCCTGGGTTTTGATCCAGGCAGGTGTTATCGTCCAAGCCACATTATCCCATCTTGCGAACTATGTCTATATAAAAAATAAATATCACTGTTTATTAATTAAAGCATGTGCTTGGCAATTAACTGTAGCCGGATTTACCATGCAAATCACATAAGGAAGGCGTAGAATCGGAATTGTTTTGGGATTTGTTGGGCGGAAAATCAGAATATACCAGTCAAAAGATCGATAGGGATGAAGAAAGTGACCCTCACCTATTTTCTTGCGACTTCTCGAAAGGTAAGAACTAAATTTTTTGTTGACGAAAGAGATTTATCTAATCTCCATCCTCAGTTCCTTCTCTTCTTAAAGGCAAATGACTGACTTGTTTGTGATGGCTTCTTTCTCTTCCTGACTGACAAATATGCAGGAAATTTAAAGGTGTGTACACCCGCTGATCTGTTGATATCATGATTTTGCAATATTCCGAGTTATGGTGTGAAGGCATGTTAAAGAAGTTTTTGCCTATGTCAATATTTTATTTACAACGTTTTAACTTTTAAGTTGTCCTATTATTTAAAAAGTCAATGACAGGGTCCAATTTCAACAGTGATTCAACAGGATTGAAAAACAAGCTAGGAAAACCAGAAAGAATGATGGCCCATGAAAGGTTACAAAACTGGGATAATATACAGTTTTTGAAGACACTTTTTAACAACCACATTGCTGTTACTCAAATCTTGGGCTAGAAAGATGATTTCTTTGGTTTTCATTAATCTGAGCGCATAATTAGATGTCACGGTTAACACTTGAATGATAAACAGCAGACAGCAAACTGGTCAAACTTATATAACGAGTAGTTGACATAATAATTGGCAAAAAAGAACGAAATAATCTGATCCATATAAAAGCATCATGTTAGGACCTAGGACATAATCTTTCCACAAAGTGGTTATGACCATCTTGGCTTCTTTGAAAGACAAACTGTGGATGTGGAATGTTTACAGAAAGACTGGTCAGTGTGCTATTGATCACTTTTCTAGTAAGTAAAGGTGCATTTAAGATAGATCTATATGGTGAATTAAACTGGGGTGTGATTTCATCCCCAATAAAATCTCATTGCTATGCCGTATGCTTTACTTGTGAAGATGCAAATATTTGGATTTGTTCTGCAGTGCATTAATCTGAAGCACTGTTTGCAGGTGAAAGAGATTTACAACTTTTCCCAGGATGATTTGATGACAGAAGACATTTACATATTGGATTGTCACTCTGAAATCTTCGTCTGGGTTGGCCAGCAGGTTGACCCAAAGAGTAAAATGCAGGCTCTAACAATTGGTGAGGTATAACTGGTTTTGTTTTTCCTGGAAGCTCAAAACATTTTAGATTAATTTAGTGACTAGTTGTCTAATATTTGAGTTACATTATAAATCAAACTTCTCACCACTAGGTTAATGTTCTTCTAGGTTTTTCATTTTTAATATGGATTTAACTATGACAACTCCTTCTATTGTTATTAGAATAACATAAAGCAGTTTCAAAGTATTTTACGTTCTAGTATTTCTGAAACCAGGTGTGCAATTTTTAACTTATTCTTTGGAATTATACAGAAATTTCTTGAGCATGACTTTCTTCTAGAAAAATTATCTCGTGAAGCTCCAATATATATTGTCATGGAAGGCAGTGAGCCACCTTTCTTCACTCGCTTCTTTAAATGGGAGTCTGCAAAATCTGCAGTAAGTTTCTCGATGTATACGTATAGCCTCAAAAAGTCCTATACTTTTGACTACTATAATAATTCCTTGTTTATGGTAGATGCTGGGAAACTCGTTTCAAAGAAAGCTTGCAATCCTCAAAAATGGGGGAGCGGCACTCGTACTTGTAAGTAATCTTTTATTTGCTTCCTTAATTACTGAATAACATTTTTCTGAAGAGTGAGGAATGATCACATTAATCTTTGATATATGTCACGAGTGAGATAATTTTATCCAAGGAAGAATACTGTCTGTTTATCCCATTGCTCCTTGTTAGCAGGTCTCCCCCCTCCCTCTTTTGATATGCAAAGACGGTGTCTAAGTTTGAACCAAAACTTTTTGCACATCCATCTAAATCTCACACCACTAATAGACTCTAGTAGGAAAGAACTAGTGCTTCAGTTGAATAATTGTTATCAAAATTTCAATTTTATATAAATTTATCTCATTGATATAACTTTTCTTGACTAGTTATATTTTCTTAACCATTTATCACTAAACTTTCTTAGTCCGTGCTTGTTTTAGCTTAAGATTTGAAAAATAATATATTTTTTTCAAAAGCTCTCTAGAATGAAGGGTAAAAGAATTATTACTTTTTCACAATAAGTTGAACTAAGCACACACTTAACTGTATATTATTCTAATGTTTCTATTTTTGGATTAGGTTTCTTTTTGAATCACAGAAATTTAAAACTTTGGATGAACATGAATTAAAAAAGTTATTAATATGGCAAAGTTTTTAAAGATTTGGTGATATTGGTGATCTTGATTTATTGCCATGAATTAAGGTATTTAAAAGAAAATAAAATAAATTACTACTTGATTAAAAAAATGAAACTTAGTCAAAGTTGAGCAGGTTGGCAAGCTAGTCTGATAGTTAATTTTTTTTTAATGTTATTTTCTTATTAAAACATAGTTCATTATATAAATGTTTTGTAAGTCGTTAATTAGATGCATTAAAAAAATTATTATCTTTATATATTAAATTATTTTATCATAATTAGTAATTAAAATTTAAATTATAAAGGCTAATAATGAGTTATAATATTATTACATATTTTTATTCTTCAAATAATACAATACAAAAAGTTAATTTTTAAAATTGTTATTTTTATTTTTATTTTTAATAATCAAAAGAGTTGTCGGACCAAAATGAGTTAGCTACCTCAAATTAACAACTGGACCTACCAAATTAGTGGCGGGCTGGTGAACTACTTTACCACGTAATGTTTAATGTTTGAAGATAAATTGAATAGACTAGTTACTTTATTTATGGATTGAAATGTTAGATTTACTAGCTTATAAATATTATCCATTACTTTATTGTTGAGAAAACTAGAAGAACAGAGTAAAGATTGGTGAATGACATTTAGATTAGATTAGACATAAGGTTTGTCTAAGGTCCCATAATTTCTGAATCCAGTTCTACTCCCAAGGAGAGGGCTAAAGTTCAGACTTGGAGAAGACAAATGTTTGAAGGACCTCCTGTCGTAAAACTAAAATAATGATAAAGAATTGCAAAAGAGTGGTATAAGCTTTTGAAATGAGTCTACCAAGAGCCAATGTTGGAAACTAATGGTACTACTTTTGGTTCTTTACAAAAAGAAATAACTACTTTACACCATAAATTAATTAATTTTCATTAATAATGTCATAAACTTAAATTTTATTTTAAAAGTACTAATTATATGAAGTAGTTGTTATTTAATGATATTCTCTGTAATTCAATAAAGCAATTTTTTCATCAATGAATGTGATTTATGCTGCTAATAAACTTTACAAAAAATTAAGGATATAAAAAAAAATAACTATTGCATCTATAAATGAGGTTAGATTTCTTATAATTGAAAAAGGAACATAATCCGTTTCTGTTTTCTACAACTGTGGTCAAACATCATTTTATGGCTTCAAAACCTTCAAGAAACTTGTAAACACGAGATCTTTTGTAGCTACATTCAATAAAATTAAGTTATGAAGTAAACTGGACCTGGTTAACTGAACTATATATTGAATTTTTACTGCTGAATTCAACAATTCAAGGATGTGAAATTGGTGCTGATCCTTCATTGGGGTAGGGGTGTTAGTTGGTAATAGATTATGACATGAGTCATAGATATAACAGAGTATATCGGTATGATTATTGAATATTTAATACATTATCAGAAACATAAGCGAAGAGCATCAGTATCTTATGGGGGAAGGTCTGGTGGTGTGCCAGATAAATCTCAGCGTTCTCGTAGCATGTCTGTCAGTCCTGATCGTGTTCGTGTGAGGGGCAGATCTCCAGCCTTTAATGCTCTAGCAGCTAATTTTGAGAACACAAATACTAGGAACCTTTCAACTCCACCTCCAATGGTTAGAAAACTGTACCCGAAATCTGGGGCACAGGATACAGTGAAACCGGCATCTAAATTTTCAGCCATATCTCATCTTACTTCTAGTTTTGAACTACCATCAGCTCGAGAAAATTTGATTCCTCGGTCCCAAAAAGGTATGCAGTAGATGAGTGCATTGATATTTGACGTTTGTGTTAGAATATTTCTGATACAAAATGCCCTTTCACTTCTTGGTTCGTTATTATTTGAAGTGGGTTCAGGTACCAGCATATCAAACCCCGAGACAACTACCGAGGGGGTTTCTATGAGCAAGAGAATAGAATCTCTTACCATAAAGGAGGATGTGCAAGAGGGTGAAGCTGAAGATGATGAAAGTGTCCCAGTTTACCCATATGATCGCATTAACACAGATGCTACAGATCCTATAACAGATATTGACGTTACTAAACGAGAGGTAAATGAAAACAACTGGATTTAGTGTTGCATAATCTAGCGTTTTTTCTCATCTCTTTTCCCCCTCTTTCATTCTTTGGAAATTTCATCATATAACCAAGCTTTCTTTCATTTTAGTTCTGACTTGTTCGAGCTTCATGAACAGGCTTATTTGTCACCTGCCGAGTTCCAAGAGAAATTAGGGATGGCTAAGAATGAATTTTCCAAGTTACCAAAATGGAAACAGAACAAACTCAAGATGGCAGCTCGCTTGTTCTGATTCTTAAAGTGCACTTCACATTGTGTCTGCTCCGTGCATTTGACTTTCTTATCGGTGTTTTATATGTCAGGGAGTTTGGTATCTGTTTTTTGCAGTAAGAAATTGAAAATATGGAAGTAAAAGGACAGCATGAGTTTTCTTTTATCTAGCGAAAGGAAGAAATTAAATAAAGATATTTAGGTTCTTTCTTTGTTAAAGAGTTGCTTGGTGTTAATTATGTAGGGGTTAATTGCTTGTGTTTCTTATTACTCATTTTTCATTCAAAATTGTTCTGGGGGAAGAAATTACTTAGGTTGTTTTGATGTACAGTACAGTGTAAAAGCCACCCAACAAGTTATTTATTTTGGAAATAAAAGTGCGATTCCCCCCTCCCTTATTACTCAATTTTTTTTCATGTTAACATTTTTCTTGGTTGTATATCTCGAACGTTCAAGCAATTTTCTTGCCAACTTGCTTCTTTCTTTTGCTTCACTTCAATCTGCTATTTGTTGTGCTCCCTAAGCATTGGCACATAGATTGTCCAGACACAGTAGTGAATCTGACAGAATGCATCCTTACAACTTGTGCATATGGAAAAGGAAAAGGAGGCTCAGTTTAATCTAATGCAATGATTTGAAATTACAAAATTCTGATTGGTTGGACTTCCTTGTGAAATTTAACAGATTGTAGTTACAAAAATATATTCGATCATGGCTAACGATAACTGATTATCCCCTCTCGGGATGTAAGACCAAAGAAAGTATATTTCTAAGATAGATGGTGTTTCGGGTTTAGGGACCAAGCACCTATTAAGAACTACTTCAATTTTACTCCTTTCCTCTTTAAGTCTCCTCTCTTTGCAATCTGCGATAGCTTCTTCACCAAGAAATCTTTCTCCTTGCTCGATCGGTTGAACAAACGATTGGGGTACTTGTCTAAAAGGCTCTGATGCTTAAGTCAGTTGATGGACCGATCGGTGTATAGGTATAACAGCGGTAATAAATGCGAATTAAAGATCTTCACCAACCTACCTTTGGGCCCTATTTATAGTTTCCGGTGTGGGCCTGTGATTAGGGTTCCTTAATCACGGCCCAATGATCCTCTAATCAAAATTACTGACTTGTTTAATATTAATTAATCCAGCTGATTGGCCTTGTTTGACCGATCGACCGATGGTCACTTGACTAGGTTGGTTATCTTCTGATTTTAACAACCTTAAGTCTTAAGTAAATAGTTAATCTATACGGTCGATCGACCGATGGTCATACGTAAGGCGCTACACGAATCACCTATAAGACTGATCGACCGATGGATCTCCATGGGTTGATGCGTGATCGACCTGGGGACTGATCAACCGATTGTCCTTTACAAGTTAATGCGTGGTTCGTCTGTAGGACCGATCGACCGATGGTTCTTTACGAGGTAACGAGCGCTTCATCTTGGGACCGATCGACCGATGGTCCCTTAAAGGCTAACGCGTGATTCATACTTAGGGCCGATCGACCGATGGTCCCTTAAAGGTTAACGCATGATTCATACGTAGAGCCGATCGACCGATGGTCCCTTGTGAGGAAACATGTGATTCATCTGCGGGACCGATCGACCGATGGATCCTTTTTGGGGTAGCGTGTGATTTGTTTGCGGGGCCGATCGACCGATGGTCTTGTTTTATATGCAGGTCCTCCCAGCCTTGTTCGATGGACCGGAGGACTGCGCATTGCCGATGGCCCGATTGGACATACAGTACAGATGGTTTTCATTTCATAGGATGAAACGACAATGCGATTATTATATCATAAAATAACAATTATTATATCTTTTCTCTTCTTTTAAACTAATCACATATACGTTTTTTTCATTACTCCATCAAAGAAAGGCTAACCGTATGTTAGAATATAAATTATATAATTTGGTTTTTCAACATTGTAGGCTAAGTTTTTTTTTTCTTTTTTTACTAACTTTCTTGATAATGTTGACTTAACAAATTCCTCACCTGACATTCAATGTCAAAATTTTCTCATTCAACATTAAGAAAGTAATATTTACCGCTAGTAACATCGATTGAAAAACAACATTACAATTTATACATCTAGAAATAACCACAAAATAAATCAATTATAAACTAGTTGATATTTGTTGAAAAAAAAACCCTATTGATCTGAGTCGTGTAAACCTTGATTAACATTGAAAAAAACAACTTTAATTTACATTAGCGAAAAAAGTAATCTTCATATCTAGAAGAAAAATAAATGTTATGTATTAATTTTTTTTTAATTAAATTGGTAAAATAAAAAATTATTATCAATATTGATTGAAAATAGTTTAATCATTGTTAAATAAGAAAACTCTCATCGAGAAAAAATTTCAACCAACATAGACCAATAAATAACACTGTAGTCGACATTGGTAAAAATACAAACTTAGTCTACCATTACAATAGAAAAAACTTTATAACATTGTTGATATTCAAAATAGAAACTATAGATCACATTGACTAAAAAAATAACAATAATCTACAATAACAAAAAGTTAACCTTTGACAATGTTCGTTAAAAATAGTTATAATAAATTTTCAAATAAGATCATATTAAATATTATCATAAACTTTGACATTTGAGTTAAGTTGGCACTTCAAAATTTATTTTTCATTAAATTTATTAAAAAAATAAAATAAACAGATAAAAGGCATGGAGAACCACACCAAACTCATAATAAAAATTACAGTTCGTCAAATATAAACAAAATATACCTATTTTGAAGAAAAAAAAATCTAAATAAATACATGAGAGTAAAACATTAAACCACTTATAATGTTCTCTATAAATGAAAGCTAAATTAGCTAATTTAACAACACAATGATTTCCTTCACAAAAAACATGTGAAACTTTGACTTGCATATACATACAAAAATACAAGCACTGATGTCATCTCGTTCTAAGATTCTAAGGAATCACTTATTAATCAAAAAAGCATGACAAACTAAAGAAGAATCACTTTCCAACCAAAGTCTCTAAAAGCCCTCCATTCAAACATGTTTCAAAGCATAAATTACCCATATAAACTCAACATAAATAAAAATTTATATCGCTACAAAAGTTGAAAAACTACTCACATATTCACTCCGACTTCCTCTAAAAATATCAATACATGAAGTCAAATTAGGACAATACCTAACTGCACCATCAATATTCACCTTAGATGAAACTTGTCATATTACATTCATAATTAAAACTACCCAAACCTCCCTAGTTTGAATATTGAAAAATTTTAACACCAACAAAATGAGACATAATAATAATAGAACAATGAAAGAGTAAATGAGAGAAAGATTCAACATTATTATCACACAAATAACACATGGAGAGTAAGACCACTCATTTTTTTTTCTTTTAATCTCCAAATCAATAGGTAAACAACCATACAACAACTTTTAAATAACCAAAGTTTTAGGTAGTGGCATCTCGTCCAACAAACTCAACCCTCTTAAATCCACAATTTTCATACCAAAAGAGTAAAACTTTTTTACAATTTTTTGAGAAAGCACATCATATCATTTATAGTCCAATTAGACACATCTTCATCCTCATTAACCATTAAAAAAAAAAGATTACATAAACTAGTAACAAAAAAAAGAGAAAATTCCAGTGAATACATATCAACTATCATTCCAAAAATTACAATAAATTTTAAGTTAAAATAAATCTATGTAATCATGAATAAAACAATATATTAAATTAACTATGTTTTAACTTTAGCCAAATTGATATGGTTTCGGTTTCAGCTAACTCTAACATGTTTCAACCAAAATTGAAGTTACGAAACACAAAAGACTTAATATAATAATACAAGAAAAATATAAAAAAGAACAACCAAATAATATGAAAATTTAATTATTCTTTATTGGGTAAAATTTGAAATAACCAAATTATTTTTATTAATTTTTAGAATTTTACTTTTAAATGTTAATTTCTTTTAAAATCCAATAATCTATCAAATCTATTTTATCATAAAATTACGAATTTTGTATAGAGATATTTTGAATTTTCTATGGAGATACTTACTCCAACAACGTATTTTATGATAAACTATTTCAAATATTCAAGAAATATAATTACTTTAAAGATTTCTGATTAGTATCGCATTCCAAAATTAACACCGTCCATACGAATAGTATATCGTAGAAAAATGTTAGGATACCACACTCACCTTAAGAAACACCTGTTACGTCATTGGGATTCGGGATATCTTCAATTATATTTCCCTACTTATATCACTGATCTTTCTTACAATAGTATTTACGCATTGTCAATAAGGAAAATTTCGGAAAAGCTGTTATAGATTAATGCAAAGAAAGAATATTATATGAATCTATCATCAGTGTCAGAACTACACGATTGTTGAACACGTTTGCAGTTAACTTCGCGTCAAAAAATGCCGAAATTAAGAATAAATTGTTAAAAAAAATGGTAAACAGAAAGTCATTGAAGAAAGAGAGAGGGAGAGAGAGAGAGAGTAAGACAAATAGAAGAGGTTGAAATTGCAGAGACGCGTTTGTCTGAGAAAGAATTGGAAGGTTGCGAGTGATGAGATATATATAAAAAATTGTGGCGGTAGTGAAACAGAGAAGAAAGAGATAGCAATATCGAGTTGCAATGAGTACCGAAAAGATTCCTTCGGCAGCTTCTGTTTCTTCGTCTTCTTCTTCCACTACTTCCAGTAACTACGAGGTGAGCAAGGGATTCAATGGCCTCGACAAGGTTATTCTTCGCGATGCTCGTGGAAGCTCTGCCGAGGTTGTTTTCCTCCTACTTCTTTCATGCATCTCTATATTTTTCTCTGTTTCAGTAATGTCTGTAATTGTTTGTCTTCCTATGTGATTCGAAGCAGATACTGCTCGATCCGCTTCTCGATTTCACGATTTAGCTTGTATTCGTATTCACCTTTAGATTCTGAAGCTGTTTAGTTTTGTTAGCGTCGTTTTGGTTTTGCCACGTCGATTTTTGTCGCCATTGTCGGTTGGGGAGTGCTGATCTCGTTAGCTTTTACTGGATCGCCTGCTTCTGCTTCTTCGTCTTCTTCTTCCACTACTTCCAGTAACTACGAGGTGAGCAAGGGATTCAATGGCCTCGACAAGGTCATTCTTCGCGATGCTCGTGGAAGCTCTGCCGAGGTTGCTTTCCTCCTACTTCTTCCATGCATCTCTATATCTTCCTCTGTTCTGTTTCAGTAATGTCTTTAATTGTTTGTCTTCCTATGTGATTCGAAGCAGATACTACTTGATCCGCTTCTCGATTTCACTATTTAGCTTGGATTCGTATTCACCTTTAGATTCTGAAGCTTTTTAGTTTTGTTAGTTTTGGTTTTGCCACGTCAATTTTTGTCGCCATTGTCGGTTGGAGAGTGCTGATCTCGTTAGCTTTTACTGGATCGAGATTTGTTGTCAGCTGGAGAATTTGATTTGGAAAGACTATTCCTAAGCAGTTTGATTTACCTTGTAGGGTAATTTCCGGTTAAATGTAGTCTTCGAGAAGAGGGACTGCGTTTGGTGTTTGACTTTACTGCTTTTGCATCGGTTTTGAAGTAGCAAATCTCTTGTGCAGTTTGTGGTGGAGTTGGCTCTGATTAGGTTTCATTTCTGGGTTTGTGATTTTCAGGTGTACTTGTACGGTGGTCAAGTGACTTCTTGGAAGAATGACCAAGCCGAGGAATTGCTTTTTCTCAGCAGCAAGGTACAATGTGAAACATAATCGAATTAAGTTCTCAGTGTTTCTCAGTTGGATGACGACCGGGGAAACCTGATTAACTTCAGACCTTAATGAGGTTGTCAATATCAGTTCCCTCTGAAAACATTCATATGTTAAATGCTAGATTTAACTGAACAATTCCATGGAAAGAAAATGGTTTAACTGAAGTATATTTTTCAATCTTAATGAGTCAGCTGTTTTGAGAATTTTTTTTGAAAAGTGACACATTTTTATTTTGGAATCACTTATTAATTTAATACTTATTCATTCTTGGTTTATATGTTGGAGTGGATCTACTACCTAAAGGATTTGTGTTCCTAGGTTGGCTTGAAATTCATATTTCCTGCTTTGTATTTTGCTTACAATTTCAAATAAATGTTTGAGTTCTTCTTATTAGTCTTCGCTCAATAGCAGTTAGTCTTTGCCGCTCAAAAGGGAGATTCTTTCTCTGGGATAACTGGAGTTAGTGAAAATTATTTTAATATGCTCTAATCAATGTAATTATACTTTTTGAAAATTTTAAACTCCAGTTAGGAGAGCTCTGATTCGTCTTGGTTTATTAACACCGTGCACTTTTGCAGGCTATATTTAAGCCTCCAAAGGCAATTCGTGGAGGGATTCCATTATGTTTTCCTCAAGTATGTACTTCTAATGTTAATATTTCTGTTTTCAATAGTTGCTTTCATTGTGATAATATTGCTCTGGAAGGAAAATAGGTAAAAATTGGAGAGGAAGCATGTGGTCATAAACAAAAGCTCTAGCCTTCATTAAATTAGAATTTTGTGAAGATGAACCTTATATTATATTTCTGTTAGAGCAATACAAGCCTAGTATCATAACTCATGAACTTTCATTTCCAATTGAAGAATAAAATTATGCAAGGCCGTACAAAACTGAATACTAGATTATGAGAAACTCTGATATTAGTCATAACCCAAAGTGACCATGATGTTGGACACCTAAAGTGTTACAAGTTCATATATTGGGGTAAGGATGTCAAATCAAAGATAACTTGGGGAGGGGGTACTTTTAATGATGATTATTTGCCCCAGCTGTATGATGTGGTTTTGAATTTGATGAGTTTTAGGACATATTCAAGCAGGTATTCCAACTAAACAATTTGCTTGTGATAGGATAATTTTTTAAAGCTGATTGCCAAGAAAAGTTGATCACGGCAAAGTGGAACTAAAATAAACCAAAAACATAGTAGAGTTTGAGATGGCAAAGGGAAGAAACCTAATCAGCCTTACATTTGATTGCATTGCACTACTAAGAAGAGATATATTTTTAGCCATAACATAAAATCCATGTCTTTTTTTATATATGGATACTAGACACTGCAATTAAGGCCCAAACTAAATTACTTGTCTCTAAATAGACAGCAGGACAAAACAACATACAGAAGTATACCCCATGCAGCAAAATAGTTTTGGTCTTGGACTGTTGGCATCAGTGGCATAATTAAAGGTGATCCCAAAACGAGGAGATTCTTTGTTTGAGCCTTGTAGATTTACTGCCCTCAATCACACAGAATATGCAGTCAGAGATACTAATGAGAATAAGAAAATTATAAGTTGTTTTGAATGTCATTGCAATTTCTGAATTCCTCCTTCCCAAATGTTACTCTAATCAGATCCCAGGTTACTTATACAAGTATACTAACTCTCTATTTGTAGTTTTCAAACCTTGGTCCTCTTGACTCACATGGATTTGCTAGAAACCGGTTCTGGACCATTGATCACAATCCTCCACCTTTTCCATCAAATACTTTGAGCAAAGCCTTTGTAGATTTGATTCTTAAACCCTCCGAGGACGATATGAAGATTTGGCCTCACAGGTATGTGTAGTAACTCTCAAAGCTTTTAGCCTCTATTTAGGGAACATTACTACTTGTTATTTAATTGCTTGAATTGTTCATATTATATTTCTTTCTAATATCATATCATATACTGTTCCTTGTGCATTAGTTTCGAGTTTCGTCTTAGAGTAGCTCTTGGACCTGGAGGAGAGCTAATGTTGACATCTCGGATCAGGAACACTAACAATGATGGGAAGCCATTTTCATTCACATTTGCTTATCATACATATTTCTCTGTGTCAGACATAAGGCAAGTGCTTGAAAATTGAAACATGTTTTATCTCACACTTCAATGTGAAATTTTGTATTATTGTGCATATCTTTAGTTATAAGTTGACTCTTATCAAATTTAGCTTGTAACTTTTGGATTTGGTTGAGTACCTATTCAAGATCAACACATTTAACAAATGAGTAGGACTGTGCAGTCTTATTGTATGGATATAAGCTTGTTTTCCTGACTCAATTTGTGAAATCTATTGCTTGTTATGATTTGCAAATTGTTTTTCATCTGTTTTAGAATATGGAGTTGGCTTTTGGACTTATAAAGTCAATTGTGGATTTTTTGTATTTTATATCTAAAGGTGCAAAGTGAGGATTCAAATTTTCCTACTCTTCCAACAGAAATAGAATTAACTGCAATCGTATTTTCTTGAGTGAAAATGGCATGCAGATTCTGTTACATTATCCACATACATTTTTAGATGCATGTCAATAGATAAAATGTTCCTTTGATAAAATATTCAGGTTTTGGTTAAATTAATATTTTTTTGTTTTGTTTTCTTCATTTTATGTACTGATTTAACTCTTATTTTTATATTTTGGCTTATTGTCAGTTCTTATTTATTATTTTATTTTTTTGTTAGGGATATAGTTTTAGGCTGCAGTTTTAATTGCATTTAACTAGTTTGTTTTCTTGTATTCAGTGAAGTGCGGGTAGAGGGGTTAGAGACATTGGATTATCTTGACAACTTGCAGAAAAGGAAACGCTTTACTGAACAAGGGGATGCTTTGACATTTGAATCAGAAGTAAGATCATTTACCCTTTCAACTGTGCTTTAGAACACACGTCGTAATTACAGTAACTATGCAGTAAGCAATGAAATATGTCAGTTTCTGTGAAATGGAGCCTGTTTAAATAGACTATCAGACCAATTTAATAGATCTTGAATTTTTTTTTTCTTTTGACTCATTTCAAGTAAGGCGTAATGTAATAAGCACCAATGCCAAAAGAACATTTTCCATTTGATTGTTGCTTTTTCTGTGTGTGTGGATGAAGAGGCAGTTGCCAGTATCTAACATTTTGGAAGTTGTATACTATTCTTTATTGACAAACTATTGAACAGTTGCTTCCCACTTTTTCTCTTTTTTTACCTTTCCTGTAGCAGGGGTGGGTGGCAACTGCTAACATGTGTATCCATTTTCGTATATTGGTGTAGATTTGACTACTGCACGTAGCCTTACAGGAAACATATCTGCACCAGAAATATAATAAAAAGGAAACATCCACGTAGTTTTGTAATCGTTGTTCCCAATTTGTAGTGATACGTGACAACAGCCTGATGCATGTTACCTATCCTGATGTACTGACTTTCACATGCTTTGATTTGAAACTGACACTTCACCCTTTCTTTGTATTATAGGTTGACAGGATATATCTCAGCACTCCTACAAAGATTGCAATTCTTGATCATGAGAAGAAGAGAACATTTGTATTACGTAAAGATGGTCTTCCTGATTCTGGTGATCATTATCAAACTCATCATCTTGTTTACTTGATGTTACATTGATGAAGTTTACTGGTGGCAGTGGGACTATATTATTCAAAGCTACTTAACTTAAGAATAAAAAATTGTTCTTTGTAATTTAAGAATGCAATGAAATAGGGTTAAAAACCAATTTTCTCACCTGTCTTAATTTTAATGTCTTAATTCTTCCTTTTAAATAAACCTTTTTCTTACGGGTATAGTAACATTCCATTCCCTATATACGAAACCTTCCGTAGTTGGTATATTAATGTGCGTGTTGCTTTTGAATTGAACTAGAATCATTTTCAATGTCCTTTGGTATAAAAATGTTGCTTTCTTCTCATTTATCTATGCAGTGGTGTGGAATCCTTGGGATAAGAAAGCAAAGTCTATGTCTGATTTCGGTGATGATGAGTATAAGCATATGCTTTGTGTAGAGGCTGCTGCTATTGAAAAGCCTATTACTTTGAAACCTGGCGAGGAATGGAAGGGAAGACTCGAACTTTCAACTGTTCCTTCTAGTTATCGTAGTGGACAGCTTGATCCCCGAAAAGTTATTCATGGAAGCTGAAAGGTCATTATTGCGCTTTATGTCCTGCACAGGTAATAAAATGCACGTGGACATATCTGACTTTCCATTGTCTATATTATCCTACAAAATGAATCTCATAATCACTTGTTACATTGTTCTCCTCTACCTTAGAACTCTGAATATATTAGAAAATAGAAAGGGCCGCACAGCACTGTGCTGCGTACATGGCTTCTACCAGGGTTTGAGGAGAAACAATTCTACATTTTTCTCATGTGAAATTATTCTTTCTATCCCTTTTTTTTGGAACCATGAAACTACGGAGGTTTAAGAAATAGAATTTAATAGCTCATGTATTCTTATTTATGTTAGGAATTGATTAGTTATCTGTACATGATGGTGTCATAATTCTTCACCTTAATGAATCAAATTCGGCTTTCATATAGACCAAATTTTTTTCCTGTGGTTGAAAATTGAGATTGATCAGGTATAGATTAGCCTACTATTAGTTATTGTTTTTGTCAGTTTGCTTTGGTTTCATACATGTAACATGTTGATTCAGTACAATGTTTCACTGACTATTTAGAAAACACATCTGCAGGTAACTTATTGCCACAGCGATGAAGGACGAAAGGAAAGTTTCTCCGAGCAATTTTTCCCTTTCTTGTTGGAAGAATGAACTCTCCTGTATAGAGTTTTGTTAAATAATATTTCCCTGTTTAACGGAAGACTAGTTCTGTCATAAGTAGAGAGTCCATAGTTTATCGAAAATAAAAATTCCAACCCCCAATTTAATGGATTTTCATGTTGGGTTGAATGGCCCAGACCAGAGAAATTACTTTTAACGGGGTCATTTTACGACGCTACAAGTTGAACTGTATGTCATACGTTGCCGCAATCTACATATTCCAGTAATAAAGTAAGATGTTCATTAAATATAGAATTGTTTTTTTAATTATGAAATATATCATATCAACTTGTTTTTATGTGCTTGCAACTTGTAGCAATGTAAACATATGCTATCATGTATAATTATATAGGTTTGAGAACTGTGCTTCCGTTTAGTTATGTGAAATATGTATAGCTTATTGTGTCAAACGTCATATTTTGCTGCTCTCTTTTTTTCAGATTTCTGGTATTGATGTATTTTGCCAGCTCTGACCATTCATTTTTGTTGATGGAGAGATTAGTTGATGTATCTGATAAAATAGACTGGATTGCAGTCAACGATCAAAACACGAATTATGCTTTTTGGGCATCAACTTGTTCCAAAGCAAAATTTGAAGGTAGACGTATATAAAACAGTATCGATCAAAAGTGATATTTTTCTTTTTTTTTTTATCAATAAATGTTACTTGTCAGCTTTTTACTATTCCATACCAATTTTTATGAAAAAAAAAAAATTCATATCAATGCGATGGAAATCAAATTTTTGTCTCAGAGTAACGGATATATATATTCATATTAATTAATTTTTATAAAATAATAAAAAAATTATGGTAGAGAAAATATAACATTATCAAAAATTTAATATTAAAGATAATTGATTTTTATTAAATATTTAAAAAAAATTGTAATTATATATAAATACTAAATAAAATTTTATGAGAACCAAATCATTTATTAAATTTATAAATATTGATGAAATTTAGTTAATAAAATTTGAAAATACTAGAAAAATACAGGTGCAACGCTTGTGTGTTGACATTTTCTTAATTTTCAATAAAGTTTGAGTTAAGATGAATAAAAATTATATAACTAATTTTAAACTAGTTGTTAAATGTAAAATTTAAAAAAGATTTTTTTTTTTTGAAAATAACGGTTAAAAACGAAAAAAAGTTTTAAAATAACGGTTAGGAATAAATTATTTATAAAATAATTAATTTTAAAAATAGTAATTATTGGTAAAATTGGAATATTGTGGACACATAAGAGGGTATCATCTTTATATATTGTTAAAGATTTTTAATAAATATAAAAAGAAAAAAAATATTCAAATTAAATTATATTTGAAATGTTTGTTTATAATACACACTTGATCAAAATCACACAAAGAACAAAAATTAAACTAATAATAATATAATTTTAACATAGATTTTGTGTCTTTTAAGCTTTAATATATGTTAGATGATGATAAAAAAAAATATGGTAATTACAATAATTTTTATATTATAGTAAATAAAATTTATTTACACAATTATAGTGACAAAATTATAGAATGATAATGAATTATAAAAAAAAAAACAACTACATAAAATATATCAAAATAGTATTCTATATGATAAAAATATACAATAAATAAAAATATTAAAAAATAATCAAATGTGTGTCTTAAAAAGAATTTCAAAGACTATTGAAATTGCACAAAGAAAAATAAATGTATAATTCAAGATATGATATGAGAAATACTTTAAAAATGTATGACAATTTTTCAAATATAAACCTAGTATGTTGTTGAGAGATAATAAAAATTGTTTTAGCGAAACAAATATTAACAATAATAGAGTAAATAAGATAATTTTTTTGGTATTACCTATTAAATGAAAGGTTTATACTATTGAACACTTAAATTGAGGGGGTTAAACATTGTCATGTGAAAGGAAAATATACAATAAATAAAAATATTAAAAAAAGAGTAGAAATATTCAAATGTGAGACATAACAAATATTTAATTGAAATACATCATTTGAACATAATTGTATAAAGGTTATTATATGATGAAAAATATCTTGGAGATGCAAATGAATTTCATGATAAACCAAACAATCAGAAGAAATAAAAAGGTTTAAATAGAAATTGTGTAGTGTGTGTGTGTGTCTATATATATATATATATATATATATATATATATATATATATTTAATTGACCATGAATATTTTAATAATTTAAACGGTGACAGGATATGGCGATAATGAATATTATGGCGGGTATGGGGATAGGGGTAGGGCAAATATGTACATTTTTTATGGATACACTCCAAGTCCATTACCTAGCTCATATTCACCTTAAGGCCTAAAAGGCTTGATAACTAGAAGTATGATGAGAAAGATTCAAGAGAGCTTTCATCAAGATGACAATAATCCTTAAAGGCTTCAAATGTTTTTCTCATGGGCTAAAGAGGACATCAAAATATGATGGATTTCATGTAAAAACATTAGCATAGTCTTTTATTTTGGGCCACATGTTAGGCCTTGTTTTCTAGTAATAATTTGGCCAAGAACATTAATGATTAGCTTCCAAATTGGGCTACATCAAGCCTATTTAGAAGCTTTGGTCGAGACTGTTTGGAGAGCATGTTTATCACATGATGCAAAGGCATGGAAGATGTGATTTGCCACTTGGCACATGATCCCTTCATCAACGGATTCGAGACGACAAACTTGTTGCCTAAGCCATTGGTGCATTTTATTTTCACGTCATTAGCATTTCATTTTGGGACGGATTCTCTCCTATGAATGAAAACCTCTCACACTTGTATTTAGTTACTCTTTGTTTGGTAATTGAATGATGTTAAGATCACTCCACACAATTGCCTTAAGAGTCAAAGGTAGACTAAGTTTCTTCTTTAACTCCTCTAGCCTTCTTCCCTAAGATAGGTTTCTTTCCTAAAACTTCACTCTCACCAAACCATACCATAGTTCAAGGGCCTTCAACCTTGTTCCACTCATTTTCGCTGCATCATGGAGCTTTCTCTCTTCACTATCGTGCTTGGAGCTTCATCAATTTCCATCCCCATCCTCATACTCAATTGAAAAAGTCTAGAATTTTCTATATTCATATCCATACTCAGTCAATACAAGAATTTTTCGTCAAAATAGGGACGAATTCGGGCAAAATCCACAAGAACGAGTTTATTTGTCATCTTTAATTAAAAGAGTTGTTTTTCATTATTGAAAAAGTTGAATTTGTAACCATTGATAAAAATGGTTTCTTGTTTGAACTATATTATTAGGAAGTGACAATGACAGGAAAGAAAAAATTGTCTATATAATTAATTTTATTCGCTTGTTTTTATTTATTTATTAGAATTGTATAGTTATAACAAGATATTTTTATGTTTGTCTTGAAGATTTTATTCACTTTTTCTTTTTCTTTTTCTTCTACTTCTTACTATTTTTTGTCGGATAATATATAATTCTTAATTTAAATAGATCTAAATCTAATTAAGATTGATTATTTTTCCTATTGATGGAACTCAAATTATATTATCATAAGTTTACTAATTTAAAGGAATAATTATTTTCTTCTAAAGATATATGATGTTTTTAGTCATATAGTTCATAAGAATTTTTTAATCACTGTAGTTAGAGCTGTCAAAATGGGTTAGAATCCGCGAGTCAACCCGGCTCATAACGGGTTCGGGTCGGGTTGAGTTGAAATTTTTTTACAAATTTTAATACGGGTTGATTTTTAACCCGGCTCATCCGGGTTGAACCCGTGGTGAGCCAGGTTGACTCACTAACCCGCAGATAAAAGGGTCATACAAGTGTTTTTATTTATTTTTATTAAGTTAGACTTTACATTTGAGTCATGTTAAGTTTTTTTTTATCCAACACATAAATAATTTGTATTTTTTTTTATTTTGGTTTGTATTTGGATTGTATTAAAGTTTATTTAGATTTTAATTACAATAACAATTGTTTTGACTAAAAAAAATAAAAAAATAAATTTTCTTTAATTAAGTGAATTCGTGAGCCAACCCGTTTAACCCGCCAACTCGTGGTGGGTCGGGCCGAGTTCGAATTTGTTTGGCTCGTTAAAAAGTGAGCCGGATTGGGTTGGCTCACTAAATCATCAACCCGTGGTGGGTCGAACTGGGTCGAACTGAGTTACCTGTTTTGACAGCTCTAACTGAAATCTCTCTCTTTTTCACGAAAAAGTTAATGAGAAAAAAGACTAAACGTGAAATAAAAGAAATAGAATAAAATAATATAAAATGTTAAATTAGTGCTATGTTTTGATGGATATTACTGAATTCATCTCATTTTTTATGGAAAATATTAACTGGATATAAACGTGGATATAAATAATATCCAAAGTTTTCAATTATGTATAGAATGAGAACATGATATAGATATTCGTTTTGTCACCGCAACAATTTAAATCACTAAAATATCTATAATTTATTAAATAATTTAATTAATATATATATATATATATATATATATATATATAATATAATATAATATAATATAATATAATGAAAATAATAAATATATAAACATATACAAAAACTAAAAATATCACATATACATATAAATATAATATATTTTGAACATATACGATATAATATATGTTTATATGTATATGTGCATTAACTTTTATTTATTTATATATA
>Ga0209589_1003462_pt1 | contig 27561 bp, 9 predicted proteins | sample CowpeawhiteBW_FD_187525 | JGI IMG/M metagenome (GOLD analysis project Ga0209589, IMG submission 187525) | Root nodule microbial communities of legume samples collected from California USA - Cow pea white BW (SPAdes) (version 2) | ecosystem: Host-associated > Plants > Roots > Nodule | place: USA...
AAAAAAAAAAAAAAAAAAAAAAAAAAAAAATATATATATATATATATATATATATATATATATATATATATATATATAATTTTACAACCAATTTTTTTCAAAATAGCATATTTTAATATATTAACTTCTTTTTATTAAATTGAACATAACAAAAGTAGATGAAGACATATAAAGCCACGTTGAAATTTTCATATAATTTAGTCAAAATGCCAATATAATTTTAAATTATTATAAATTATAATAATAGAACATATAACGTAATCATGATTTTAAAAATTTTAAAAAGTTAATACAATTCTAAAACACCTAATAAATAATCATCCCAAAATATTAGTATTTTTCTAAAATACAATACAAAAATTTAAATTTTATTTTTTAAATTTTAATCTCAACCCAATATTCATTTCGGTTATTTCTTTATTTAAAACTATAATCTATGTATGTATGTACATTTCGGTTATTTATTTATTTAAAACTATAATATATGTTTGTATGTATGAGAGGCTATTGATATTAAATATAAACTTTTGGAAAGGGATGAGATTGGTTAGAACGAGAATGGTTTCATTATTTCATATTCATTTCTATAGAAAAAATTAAAAAAAATTATCTTCATTCTCATACTCAAATTCAACATGTATCACACTTTTGTCTCATTTACATCTTCATTCCCACCGAGTAACGGGTATATACAGGTTTCTATAACTGTTTTTTTACTATTTCAATATCAATTAATTAATTTTTATAAAATAATAAAAATTACGGTAAATGAGACATGATATCATCAAATATTCAATACTAAAATGAGGGTTTATTTCTTCAATATCAAATATTTATAAAGAAATTATAATTGTATACATTTTAGAATACCAAATAAAATTATATGAGAACCAAAACATTTATTAAATTTGCAAACCTTAATGAGATCTAGTTGATAAAATTTAAAAACATTTTTAAAATAAATATACAAGAAAAATATATTTAAATTATTTTTAAATGTCTATTTACTTCAATTTTTTAAATTCTAATAAAATCTCTTTTTTTATATGCTAATAAAGGTTATAATATATCACTTTATCAAAATCACACAAAGAACAAATATAAAAACTAATAATAATTAAACATTAACATAGATCTTCCATCTTTTGAACTTCAATATATGCTGGATGGTGATATAAAAGATTCATAGTTCTAATATCATGTTAAGAAATGGACTTTAAGTCTAACAATTTTACAAAATTGGCTTGTAAGGTGAGGTGTTCACCCACTCATATATGTTGTAAATTTGTCTTATCTCCCATCCGAGTGAGAATTCCAACATATTTGAATTGTAACCACAATTTGTCACCCCATTTTTAAAATATAGTTATTAAAAGGGTAAAATTAAAAAAAAAATTATGTAGAAAAAATGGTGAGTTCCTTTTATTAATGGTATAGATTAATGATATAATTGAATTATGAATGCATGCAAATATGTCATGAGAAATAATGATTTATACATAATATAAAAGTGAGGCATGATGAATTGTGAGAAAGTTTTGGGATATTAAGATTTTGAAAATCACTATGTTGGATATTGTGGATGAAGAGTTAGTTATGAATTGATTGCTTGGTCGATCTCTTTTGAAAATTACTTGTGGTAATTTGGTTTTTTAAATATAATGATTGAGATATATGATGTCCTCATAGTACTAAATTTTTTTATATTATATGAAAATTTTCTTGCAAATTTTTAAAAAACTTTACAAGAAAATTTGTTGTGAAAAATATTTTATACAAAATATTTTGTAAAAAACTTAGCAACAATTTCTTGCAAATTTTTTTTCATAACAAAATTTGTAAGTATTTCCTATAAAAAAAATTTAAAATAAAATTGGTAGGAAATATGAGTTTTTTTAATAATGTCAGTTGACAAGTAATGATTCATACCTAAAATAATATTATTGGTCAAGTTATAATATATTAGTTACAAAATCCATAAAATAAAGGAGTGAAATATTTGTTTCATGTGTGAAACATGATTAGTACGAGGCTTACGAAAAATGTCGAGTTGTATATTTATCCTAATATGATGAAGTTGAGGCTTACGCGTCAAAATTGTTTACATGGAATCATGTATAACTTATTGAATGATATGTTTGATTTAAGAATATTTAATGATGTTAATTTTATGGATTTTTAAAATACAAGATGACAAAGATAATATATATAAACATGAGAATAAATATGTTCTAGGTTCGGATAAATATATCCAACAAGTATAGAAATATTTTTATCTTCTCTTTATATGGTTGTGTGAGGGAGGGAGATGTCATAGATATAGATAACATAATTATTTAAAAACTAAATTAAATTTGAAGTGAAAGCTGAAAATCACAAAAAATAAAATAAAAAATCATGAGTTAAATTAAAACTACGGAAATATTTATAATATAGATAATAGAGATGAAAATAAAGAAAAGGTTTTAAGTAAAAACTTTGACCCTCACCTATAATCAGCAATGTAGAAGATAATATTAAAAGATTCCAAAGATCGAAAGAACAGAGAATTGATTGAACTCTATCAGCAAAAAACTCTTTTTATTTTTCTCTGGTCTTTTTCACCTTTGATTTATTGGGTTTGTTCCCATAAATGGAGAAAGGTTTTGGTGGTGAAGAAAGGAGAAATAGACATGCACAAAGTTAGAAAGAAAAGCATTGCTTTAACATATGGTAAAACCATTGTCTGTACTTGTATCCAATTACAGAAACCACTAAACAAGTCTGAAACTTTAAAAACAGCCAAAACACAAAGATCAGTCCTTGCATATAGACAATAACATAAATCATATACTTAATTCTTCAACAACATTCATTCTTCATCAAAGGATCCATCCCTGCATGAAGTTTGTCTCACAAGCCATGCTCTTTGGAACATTAGATGCCTCAGCCTGAACATATTGTTGGTACCTGTTCAAAAGTAAGACCCTAATTTACAATTTCTCACATATTTTTATACACATATTCATATTTCAAAGGAAAATTTGATTCATTACCCTATTTGCAAAAAGGGTTCAGTCTGGTAATCCAAAGGGTTGGTTTGAGGAGGTTGAAAGGGAAAGCCACTATTTCCAGCAGCTGAAGTAGAGCTCCACAAGCTTTCCATAGCTTTAAGATTAAATCCCTCTGATTCAAGCTGAAAACAGATTCAATTCGTGAAGAAATTAGAATCAGAAAAAAAAAATGACAAGACATGTATCTATCCTATGTACTAGAATGCTGCATTTGTCTTAGGTACAGAAATTGTTTGGTTCCAAAGTATAAAACCTTCAGTCTGAGCTGCTTGTTCATATCCCCAAGATGACGCTCCTGCAACATGGGTCATAATTTCTGAGCTTAATTTTTTGGATGATTACAAAAATGAAAATTTTAAAACCAAAAGTGTGTGTATGTATAACAATCCTCACCCTTCTGCGAAGCTCTTCCATTTGTTCAATCATGATTTGTGTCTGCAATTCAAATCAAATTTAGGTAATAAATCATTATATATTTCTACCTTAATAGATTGAAATCAGCACTTTATGAATGAAATATACATAAAAACTAAACCTGTTTTGAGATTTCTTCAATGCTTCAAATAAAAATTTGTTTAGAAATCATTCTCAAGATTGCTTCTCTTCAGATAATACACATTTTATTTCATTTTCACAAATTTACTCTTCTTCCATGGAATGCTTTGGCATTATTAAATCATGTTAGAAGTAAAAATTAGGGCTCTGACACACAAGAAAACAAAACTTGCTAACTTTACATAACCTTCCGGAAATTAAACTCCCTTTCTGTTCCTTCACCTTCTATTATTATATATCTGGTAACAGTGATTATATTTACACATACTATATATATATATATATATATATGAGAAAGATTATGAAGCATTAAAGTACTGCAATTGTTGTCAGTTTGTTGTATATAGGCACATGGTTTAAAAGCTAATTAAGGTAAAGCAGCAACAAGAAATCCAAAGAGCAATAAAGAGAAAATTCTATAAATATGTTGGCACCTTCCTTTGTCTGGCTTGTGCTAATGCCCCTTCAAGCTGTTTCTCAAGATTCTGCAACTCCTTTATGTTCAATGGTCCAAGATCTTCTCCAAGCAAATGCCTAAAATCACAATAAATTCCAAACTTTATTTTTACATTTTCTAAACCCTGTTACCATATTAACTCATCTTTGTTTCTCATTAACACTCACTTACATGTCATCATGTATATAGGTATTCAAAAGTAAAATAACTTTTTCATTCCCTCTAATGTTCTTGAAGTTCAGTTGTAGTCTTCGGTATAAAATTATCCATTTTTAGTCATTGTGAGAATGTGCCACTTTTCTATGATTTCGAGAATATTTTATTATTTAAGAGACAAAGGATTGCATTATATAGAGGAAAAATATGATTTTAAATAACACTTTGAAGGATTAAAAAAGGGACAATATTTCTAGAGAAATTTAAATATTTCATAAATATACTGTAGAAATAGTGAGCATTACCTCTGGGTTCTTTGCAGAGACTCGTACTTTGCCTTCAGCTTTGACACCTCTTGGTACCAGCTCTGATTGCAAAAACAAAAATTCATTAATTGTGATTAAGAAGATCAAATTATATAAATATAGAGATGCATCATATATCATTAAGAAAATAATAACTATGAACTAAATTAAATATTGTTGCAGACAAGGCTATTTTTTTTGCATTCTTTCAAAGAAAAAAAAAATTATTACTGATGGATGAAATTGTGGTTAATTGCAGAACATGCAAGAGAAAAAAAAAATGTGCTTTTACCCGTTTACTCTTGTTTTAAAGGACAATCCATGAAAAAAAGAAAAAGAAAAAACTTCACCTCTGTCGTTAATCAAGACCCAGAGACCCAACAATGAACATGTAGCAGACAAAATTCTCATGTAATGTAAGAATTTTAAAAGCAATTTGTTTTAATTGAAGTGTTTAAAATGTACCTAATAATAAGTCAAAAGTGTTATGAGGTGGAAAATGGAGACAGAAAAAGTTGGTGAACACATACCTGAGTTTCACATTCAACGTGTTGTTCATCTTGAGGAGTAAACGAACAACGTTGGTATCGGTCAATAGTTTTTGTAATGCTGCGAATTCAAGGAAACTGATTAATCAATATTTACACCAATTTTTGTTTTTTGTAATAATGTGGGCGATGATGAACATTTCAAAGTTTTCTGGATTATTGAAGTTTATTTATGTAAACAGAACTTTGAAACTCTAATTAATAGTTTGATTATGTATGCAATTCCAACTGGTGAACTCAAATTTGTAAAATAAGGACTTCAAAAATTTGGTAGGTTTAGGTTTAAATTTGAACGATTTCAATACGTGGAATGATTAGAATTTAATTTGGAGGATAAGAGTGGATTAACTTTTCAAATTATAAAATTAAGCCATAGGGTTTGCACCAGATATAATGCATTATTTTTGCATAATATATTATGACACACAAAAAGGTTTTATGGCTAATTATCGATGTTTGGTCAACATTAAAAAAATGTATATGCACACAAAATTCTTCACATTATTTTTCTGTACTTTGGTTTCTTGACACAAAATTATTTAAAAAACTTATCCTTATAAATTCACCTCTGTATAACATAGAATCAGAAAAACAATATTTAAAAGCGACTATTCGATGATCATTGTACTCAAAAGAGACAAATTACTCAAGTATGTTTCAACCTGCAGACATGTTCTTCATCAAACCAAAATATCCATACAAGACCAATGACAACCAAGAATAAATTATTTTTCACAAAGAAAAATGACTCATGTATATAAAAAAATTCATCAACACTTGATATCCACCTAAAAAAGAGTAGAAGAGGTAGATTTACAGAATATATGAACAAATAAGAGGAATAAGATAGAAAGAAAAAATAAATGTTTAATATGCTGTATATAAAATGAAGGTGAATGTGTATTATTATTTTTTCACAAATAATCTTTATTTAACCCATTTGATCATTGTGAACACAAAACATTATGATTGTAACAACTGAAGAGGACCCAATTCTTATATTTTGAAGATGTAAAAACAAATGGAGAAATTATGGCAAGTGTTTCAGATCAAGTACAGCTACACCTTTCCACAAATCATGAATAATTTCATATGTATCTCTTATTCCATGACAGATAAAGCTAAGATAACGAAATGATCTGAAAATTTTGAAAGTGACTCTCCCAGATTCAAAAAGAGTTTCTCTTTGAAATAAAAAAAATGAAATTAAATACAATACATAGATATATTAAGTAAAATGTTTCATGTCCAAAAGAACACCCAAATAATTGTTTTCAGAGAAAACTAAATGGTGAAATAAGTGAGAAGATAACACACAATTCGAAAAACGGTAAAAGAAAACAAGACAAATCCACTTTCTCAGTCTCTAACGTTATGACCACATAAACTCAAACATTTCAGCAGCACATGCGAAATTTTGCGACAGATGTAATCATGTTCACAATAATATGTTAACATCTCAGAAATTGTAATTTTAGCTTAAATTTAGAACATCTAGAAACATATTTTGTTCTTTTTCTGGTTATAGTTTTCTTTTCTTTTTCCTGTTTTCATATTTTCAACAAGTCGTGCCATGACTGGACTCGGATAATACCCATTAGGGCTAGCAGAAAAGGAAGAAAAAAACATGCTCCATGTTTCTTTTTCTTTTCCTTTTTAATTTATCATCACCCAACAGATGAAAATAAAACCTAATTAACTAACTACAATAAGCCATCATTCCTCCATAAACATGAGAGAAAATGCAGGATAAGATAATTAAGGAGATTAGATTCCCTGAAAGAGAGAGAGAAAGAGAGAGAATCATCTGATCATGTAAAAGACCTAAGAGTAAAAGACAACAAAGAGAAGCAGCACCAAAGTGTTTGATTGCAGAGTCCAAACTCAATAAATAGTATTTTTTTGAGAGGAGACAGTGATAGAACCGGAAGATCAAAGAAAGAAAGGTTAAGAACCAGATTGTTGAGGGTTAAGAAGTTGAAGGGATTGTTGGAAGGTGATGAAAAAGTTATATTATAATGTTGGCATGTAGAGGAAGAAGGTGTTGTGAAAGCCCTAGATCTTGCACAACGGTACAAGGAGAGTTATCAGAAGCATGTCCTTTGAATTAATTACAGTATGTTACGAAACTGGGTACATATGATTGCTTTGTTCCTTTATTTTCTGAGAGAGAAGGAAACAGATTGTACTGTTCCATCAGTAGATCAGTGTGCAAAGCTGAAAGCTTTATCTCACAAATAGAGAGATATCAGGTGGAAGGAGTATAAAACGTGTCGATCTGTAATTGGAAGAAAGAAAAACTCCTGAAATTTTCCCCCTAGAATCCATGCCATGAAAGTTCCTAATAGAACCCCACAGGGGTAAAAGAAATGATAAAAAAGAAGGAAAATAGGCTTAATTTATCATAAGGGGTGACAAGATCCAGTGATCCAGAAAAGGAGAAGCTAAGAGAGAGAGAGAGAGAGAGAGAGAGAGAGGGAGAGAGGGGGGTCTGGTGTCAGGTGCAAGTGTTTGAGAAACAAGTTAAATTAAACCAAGAACGGTGACTGATAGAAAGAAGAAGAACACAAGGTACAAAGGAAAAAAAAATGAAAAATAATGGTGGAAAGTGAGTGATGAAAGAGGTGTGTTGGGAAAATCTTAAAAACATCAAATTCAGTCGTGGCAAAATAAAGGAAAACAGAAGCAGAAACCAGTGGCCATTTTGGTGAAAGAAGCTGATGCAAAGAAGAAAGTGAGTTTGCTCAGAGAAGAGAAGAAGGTATCCATCTCAGCAACACACACACACTCACTCACTCAGAAAACCCAAAATCTAAAATTTTAATAGCTATTGGGATTTGCACCTCACAAAAATGGACACAAAAAAACTTTCAATTTTGCAGTTCACACACAAAGAGAGAGAGAGAGAGAGAAAGAGAAAATACCCAACATTTCCAAATTCATAGAGCTTCCCTCTGCTTGAGAAAATGATGAGGGCAACCTCAGCATCACAGAGAACTGAGAGCTCATAGGCTTTCTTGAGCAAACCGTTCCTTCTTTTTGAGAAAGTAACTTGGCGGTTGATTTTGTTCTCTATCCTCTTCAGCTCAACCCTCCCTCTTCCCATTTTTTTTTTCTCTCTCTCTCTCACTCTCTTTTTCTGTGTGTCTCGAAACAATAACTCTAACTTTATGAATTATTATTAGAAATTGTGTGATCAACCCTTGATATAGAAGAGAGAGTGTGGTTTAGTGCAAAAGGGGAGAGAGAAAGAAAAGAAAGTAGTAGTAGTAGCAGTAGTGGTTGTTGTTGTTGTTGTGTTGTTGTGATGAGATAAAATATGGTGTGTGTTTCAGAGAAGTGGAAGTTAGTGTGCTATATAGAAATAGACAATGAACACAGAAAGGGGCACACTTGATCTTCTTTTACAAAAAAATGGAAACCCCAGTTATTCTTATTTTTATCTCATTCTCTTTTCCCAATTTAATTTTAGTAAATATGGTCCCTTCTCTATACCTCCCTGCTCTCTCTTCCTGCTATACTTTTAATTTTGCTGCAGTTTAGGGCAAGTGAAAGGGAACTCCCACTCCCACGCGCCTCTCCCCTCCACGCTCCCATGTGAACACCCTCTTCACACTTCACAAGTATTTTTGGAAATGCACTAACCACTGCCTGCTAACTCTGTTTACCCTAAAACTCATATCATCACCAAACCTTTTGCACCAGGTTGACCAATAACTTGTACAAAATATCACTGAGATATCATACTCATCATTTTCACACCATCATATATATTTATACTCAACTTCACTTTTAACAATATCATATATACTATTATACTCTAAATTATTTTGGTAACAGATCGATAAGGTGACTTAGTAGTCAAACAAAAAAAAAGAAGAAAAAATTGATTTTTTCTGATAACGATTTAAAGAAATAAGGTTGGTTTGATGAATTTAAAATCGAGAATCAAACAAGTTCTGAATTCACTAAGAAAAACTTACAACTTACCGATAAAAGAAATAAATTTGTAATGGTGCTAGTTTTGTAAAAATTAATACTTTTACTATAAATAGTAATCTATTATTGAAGGGCAATAAATAAAACTGTTTTACATTATGGATGACATATATTTTCAATGTTGAGGTTCTGATCATGATTAATAATTTCATGTCCATGCAGTTTTGTATTTATGAGGAGAGAAAAAATAAATAAATGATAGAGTGCAGAAGGGTATTACCTTTTAAAATCACTTTTTACTGTCATATTTTGCTTAGATGATTAAAACATTATTATTGATTGTAGCTTAATTGTTATATAGTTGTTTATCAAATGTAAGAAACAACTAATTAACCAGAGACATCAAGTTTTTCAATTCAAGAATGTGTTCTAATGGAAGAGATTTAGTTGACTTTAAGTTTGATGTTGTTGATGCTTCTAATCAGATAAAAACTGGTTTGGAAGCACATATTTAAAAGGTTATGAAAAGGTTGTGGAAGACAAAAAGCTTTATACTTTATCCATATGATAAATGGCACTATGTATGTACAAGCTAGAACACAAATTCTATATTGCCAAAAAATTTGTGCACGTTTTGCTCAGACTAAATTAATTAAGCTAAAATTGAACCTAAATTTCTTGTTCCTAAAGTTTGTCTTCTCCACTTTAGCATAGACCAAGACATAGTGGTTGTAGAGAATCATTAGATTACAGACATTTGGAAAAGGAGTTCATGACTTCACAATACTCAGATTTATCACATATAGAGAAACCATAGCCAAAACTACAATAGAACATGATACACACTATAATAACATGTCAGAACTTCTCAATACATTAAAACAACATACCATTTACATGAAATTCAAAATTCTTATGCAAAATGCTAAAAAAAAACAACAACAAAAATAGTAAAAACGCGTAGAAATATGTAGATGGAACTGTTCAAACATAGTATATGATTAATTAATGACTGGTGACTGGTGTGATAAGAATTAATATGTTTTTAATGTTTGTATCTTGACTAAAATTGCAAGTAAATAATTTCAACACGTAAGAAAAAAAATAAAATATCGTGTTACTCGAGTAGCTATGAAATATCTTTCAGATATAGACAAGAAAAATTGGTTGGCATTGTGGATAGTAATGACTTCAACCCCACCAAACTCATACATAAAGGTACTCAGCAGATTCAAAGAGTTTCAATTGGCTTGAAGAGCATCACACTATACCACTGGTCTCACACATAGCCTTATAATATTCATGAACTGACAACACCTTTGTATTGAAAGAAAAATCTCATATCAGATAGCAGAATTAGAAACTTGTTATGTCTTTATGTCTTTAATTTAATCTCTTAAACTGTGTTTCTAAGATAAGATCATAATGGAACAGAACAACAAAACATGTAGAGACAATATATAGTAACAATGTCAATAAGATGGAATCTCATACCTTGTTATGTCTTAACCTGAAATGAATACAAAAACTTTGACATGTTTTAAGAGTCAAGGTGAAGTATGGTTTAGAACAACTTTTAAATGGACCATACACTGGAACAATGTGTGTGATATGTACTTTGTGACTTCTCATGAATTTCATGTGCAAAAAATGATGAATCCCATTTAAGGTCACTTCTTCTTTCTACCCCTATCCTTTTACTTGTGGTGGATCACATCTGAACCCTTCATATTCATCCGTAGGGCACACACCCCCTTAAAGTGTAAGGGATATTGTAAATGTAGATTTCCATCCACATATATATACATGTTCATATTATTGGTGTTAGTTTCCTTTCACCATGCTTTTTGGGTCTTAAAAATTTTCATTTAGAATGATTCGCAGATAAGATGGTTCAAAGTGTCAACGAATGTCAAGACTATGTATATATATTTGGAGAATGAGAATTTAAAATTTAAGAAATTTACGTTAATTTATCCAAAAAAAAATGCATTTTTAAAAGTAGGAAAAAGCATTTAAAAATTTTAATTGTTGCACTCATGATCATTGTTTGGAAAATGCCATTTAAAGTTATGATACGAAAAGTTGAAAGAAAAAAGTATAAGTAATTAGTTCAAAGGAATAATATTTGAATGAGAAATTTAAAAATAACTAATTCGTGAATAAAAAGACTTAAAATTTGAAGATGGAAAACAATAATTTGGAAAAATTAAAAGTGATTATGATTTATCCATAAAAGTTAAGAATCACAAATAATAAGACATTAACATAAAAAATGATAATACTTTGAAAGTTATTTATATATAGTGGACACGTGTTGTTAAAAGAAATATATTAGACAATAATATACAAGATTATTCCGTTGTCAAGAGTGGTTAATTGTACCATTACAAGATATATATCAACAAACTTTCTAGTACGCATCTTTTAGCTATTATTCATTGGATGATTTTACGTTGACTGAAAAACATGAAAAAAAAAAAAAAAAAAAAAAAAAAACATGTTGAAAAGTATATGTTGGTAACATTGTTTTAGCATGATTAACATGCTTAATTACTATTTGTAGCAAACAAAATAGAAAGAGCACCAACGGCGGCTAAGAAGTGATGCTGCTATATAGCCTGTCTCAAAGGCATTTTTCTACGACTCTAAGATTGTCTCTTTTCACTTTTTAACAATTCAATCAAGTTTATGGTTCCATGTCATAATCGTCACTTATTTAGGAATATAAATTGAATTAAGAACAATGGCTTTTTAGGAAGTTTTTATAAACTTTTTTTCTCTTCTGTGTATTTCAAGAAACACACACGACAAGAATTTTCTTTTTTCCTCTCTACAATTTTTTTTAATCTATATTATTATGTATGGTAATTGATGTATTAAATACTTTAACTTTTTTTTTCTTGGTACAGTGTTTAACACCAATATAAGAGGGGGAGGGTATTTGATGTGGAATCTGGTTTTGAGATGTTCCTTTCCCAGTTGATTTATAATGGAGTATTTATATTATATACTTGTAATGCTTATTTACATGTTCCTAGAATGTTATGGTTATTTATGACTTTGTTATACAAGATTCATGAGAAAACATTTTGATGTGTTTGAGTAATTTGCAATGTTTTATTGTCAATTGATTATTGTTTGTAAGCTAGTGTTTGACGTCTATATATAAAAAATATATATATATTGTAATTTTTTGTGATAGAAATCATGGGGTTGTAGTCAAAATCATTTATTTGCACTTAATTAGTATTACAACTAGCTTAAAACAATTGTCCCAAGTTAATATGTTAGGTTTAATAGTTTTTCTTCTTTTCTTTAACTTTTTTTTTTCCCTTAAGAGAGGTAGAATCTCCTATCCTCAATATTATTTTTGCAACTCTAACATTACAATAAAAAAATCTATTATCTATAGTAAAAATTCATAAGTAATTCATAAAATTTGTAGGTAACGAAAATTCGTAGATTAATATGTTGTGGTTAACTACGAAGGTTAATTTGTAGAAAAAATTATAATTAACTCAATTAGAAGTGGTTAAGAGTTGTATAAATGGATAATTGATTTTAAGAAATTAACTAGAGAAAGGAATATTTTCCTAGATACAAACTTAACTAGCATTGTAATATATATATATATATATATATATATATATATATATATATATATATATATATATATATATATATATATATATATATATATATAAGTTTGTGTCCATATCATGGATCAATTATATTCAAGAAAAGAAAAGTTGAAGCACAAATATTTATTTGAGAATAGAATAGAGTATTTCACCATAAAAATCCTCTATTGATTATGTATCCTCACTGATAGGTGCAAGTAATTTCTTAGTTGATACCTTGCTATTTATTTTCTTCCTAAATTAAATAAAAGGTACTTATATCCAAATGAAACAAAAATGTTGATATACTAGACAAATTCTTGGTATAGCTATCATTTAATATTTAGTGTTAACTTATTCATTCTTAGTTTACATCTACTAAATTGATATTAACTTATTTATTTTAATTAGTGCTCGTTAGATCAACAATAAAATAAAAATAAATATAATATTTAAAATATATAAAATTAGTGTATTTTTAGTTAATGTTAATTTTTTTTTCAATATTAATTTACTTATTTTTTAATATATATTTATTAGCATCCGCTAAACCAATATTAATATAAATATTAATTTAATAAATAATTTTAATTTTTTTATTTTAAAAAATTAACTTAACGTGATATAACCGATTTTAATAACATTACAATTTAAATTATACTAAGAAAATAAATATATATAAATATTGGTGGCTATTATGTTTGGTTCCGCGTAGAGGAGTAATTGTGAATATGAAGAGGATCCTACTCATTTATTCCTTCTTTCTTATCATCATCCACATTCCATCTAAGCCACTTTAGAGTATAACTTTTAACCTTTCTTTTACCCTATATCAAATATTTAATAAGGCTAATAAAATAAGTTTATTTCGTTCTCTTTTTAATTTAATCATACAATTTTTCTATACTTTACGTTAAGTATTCAACAATACATTTCATCTAATTTTACTTCTAATATATATGTTAAACAGATTGAATAGATTCTAACAATGAATCATGACTCAAATCCGAAATTTGCTCACAGTTTGGTTTTAAAACCTGAAATTTCATTAGAGTTAAAGATATTTGGTAACTAAATTGTTGATTGTTACACAAATCTACAACTTTTTCATTTATGTGAAAAACTAGTAGAAATTTTCATGAGATTTTTATGGTAGATTTGTTATAAAATATTGTAAAAAAAAATTTTTTTTCATTTTTTTTAAATTTAATTGGTAAGTAATTCTTTTATAGATAATTATTTCTACAAAATTATAAAAATCGTAAATATTTTTTACAAAATTTATTGTAGAAAATGTTTTGTACAAAATATTTAACAAAACACTTGTTAGAAATTTCTTATAAATTATTTTTTATTACAAAATTTGAAAATATTTTCTAAAAAAATTAATAAAAAAAAAACTGGTAAGAACTGTGTGTTTTTCTTTTAGTTATTTTCCACTTCTTAGAGTTTTCTCTTAAAATTGTAAAGAGAATCTCCATATAAAAATAAGATAATTTTGATTTAGGAGTAACACTTTAATACTCTAGTTTGAGAGACCACTTAAACTTCCAATCGAAGTAGTTTTTAAATTTTGAATTTGTTTAATGATTCTAATTAGGTAAATTGATTTTATCACTATTTTTATATGTAATAAACTAAATTAAAATTTAATTTGTAAGTGTTGATTATTTAAAATTATAATATTATTATATATTTATATTTTTAAACAACAAAATTAAAAAAAAACTTCTAAATTAAATTTTTATTTTAATTAAAAAAATGTCTATGAAAAATGTTATAAATACACTATATTTTTAGTCTTTAATTAAAAAATTGTCTTGAAATATATTTTTTATCACTAAAATTAGTCATTATTTAAAGATTTTCTTATAGTAATTATAGTTAAGTTATTTCTAACTAAATTGTTGATTATCTTTAGGCCGATTTATACAAGTTTAAACTCATGGTAAACTTTAATTTCAGCATTCTTTATGCAAACCTTAAAATCTAACCTCTAAACCTTCTATTTGTAAGGGTTAAATATGTTTTTGATCCCTTAACTTGTAGTGAAAATTGGAATTAGTCCATTTTAAAATTTTGACCTAATTTAATCCCTCAACTTTTAGATACGATGGATTTAGTCCTTTTAATCAATTTTTGTTAACTTTATTTGAAGTTTCAAACGCATTTCATGATAGTATTTGACTTATTGAAGCAAAAATGTGTCAAACGATGTAAACAACTCAAATATTATTATGAAATGTGTTTGAAACGTCAAAAAAACTTATCGAGATTTGATTAAAATGATTAAATTCATACGTTTTTAAAGTTCGGGGACTAAACTGGTCTAAAGTTTCAAAGAGCAACTAATTCTTATTTTCACCGAAAGTTAAAGATCAAAAACATATTTAACCCTAGTTTTAAACAACAAAATTAAAAAGTTTGAAATTTTTTATATCAATGTTTTATTTTAATTAAAAAATATGAAAAATGGTATAAAAACACTTTACTTCTCCTTAGTAGCATGCGTATATCGGTAATAAGAGTCTTGCATTGTGTCCAAGATAATCACTTGTTTTATTGGTGTGCATTCAATAAAAGTGATAAGTGCCACTTAGATATTCCAACATGTGAGCTTTCAAAACAACAATGATGTACCAAAGTGTACCAGACATTATAAGTGCATATGAGTCTCAGTCTTTTCAATGCACCACTTCTTCATCTATCGTTATGTCCACTATTACTCCTAATTCTCTCATTAGTACTATAATCATAAATCATTATTAGTAATTGGTTAATGTTGAACATCTTATAGGAGGATTTTCTTTATAGTATCTATTTCTAATCACTATAAGGTGTAGTTGCTTCATCAATAATAATAAAAAAAAACAATATTGAAACAATGATAGTTTTGAAAATATAGAAGATTTTCTTTATCAATTATAATTTAAGTCTATATATATAAAAAAAAAAGAGATTATATTATACCAGTGAAGAATGGATTAGTGAAAATATTAATTAAAAGATTTTGGACTGTCTAAGTAGTATTAGATTGTCAAATGTAAATATATCGTGTCTACCATATTTGGTAAATAGTTTTTGTAGATTTCTATGCTTTAGTGTCTATTGAGTCATGAACCAAATGGTAATAATAGCATTTAGTTATAATATATGTATGCATGGATATTTACAAAAATTAAAATTAAAATTAATTAAAATTAATTAAAATTAAAATATCCTATATGTTTTATTAAATTTAATATAATTTAATTAAAATTTTATTTATATTTAATTAATATTTATAATTAATTTTATATTTTTTGTAATTTTATTTATATTTTATTTTAAAAATCTATAAAATATATTTTTAAATATTGGTGAGTACTCATAAAGGTAGCTATATATTTTTTAAAACCCACGAATAATTTTTAAACTGTATTCGATAGGATGGTGGGTAGGCATTATCTACACCCAATCTAATCTGTTGTCATCTTTACTTATTAATAATAATAAAAATATTTCAAAGAGGACTACATTTAAAACCAAATCATAATCCAAAAAATCAATATATAGTTTTAGCTTTGCTTTTGACTATAAAAATGTGTTCCACCCATATATATTAAGGTTTTTGGACACATGCATTAAGTTTTTATTTTCATTATTGGTTATGAGCTAGGTATGATTAATTATATAGATTTCTTAAGTAAGTTCAGTATCAACATGATATTATTGACAACTTCTAAAAATTCATATTTTAAGTAATATTAGCAGTCGTTAATTAGTTTTGATAGTTGATGGTATGAAAAAACAAAAAAGTGTTCACAGATTACTTATATTCATTAGAATAATAATTAAATGGCATCATAGCATCAGCTTCTTTTGCAAATGATTGCACTGGTGATAAATAAAGTATTACAGGAAACTTGTACAACTTTCTTTAAATGGAAAGTACTTAAATGCTAGTTAGATAAACTACATTTGTTTCTTTAATAAATTCAACTATTCATTGTCTCGAAGAAATGAATATAAGGATATTTTTTAAACTACCTCAATTAATTAGGGTACTTAAATTTTTGGGTCCCTGAAGTACCTCCACAAACTTTTATATCCCTAAAAAAATTTCCATAATAACAAATTTTAGAAATAAAAAATTATTAGTCATTACAACGATAACAACCAAGATATAAATTTATAAAATAAAAAATTATTAATTACTAAAATAATTATTATTCTGAATAAATATTTATAATTAATCTTTAAATTAATCACTAATTAATTAGAGATTAATTTAAAAATTAATTCTTTCAATACAAAAAATCTTAGTAACTAATATTTAATGACTAATTTTCTTTGATAGCTAAAATTTTGATAACTAAATTTAAAAATCAAATTAGAAACTAATTATAATTTTTTTACTCATAATATATATTAACTATTCTAATAATCAATAATATTTTATTCTGTAAATTGATATTTAAATTAGTCATTATAATAATTAATAACTTTTAGTTATTAAAATTGGTTAATAATAAGACATTTTTTTATTATGTATATTCATTGATATATTTTTCATCATTTAAATGAAATCATTAAACTGTCCATTAAGAATCAAATATAATTAACAGTTATCTTATATTGTAAGCTTTTGCAAAAATAAGTTGACATATAACTTAATAATTAAAATAGAAAAATAAAATAAAGATATAAATAAATTAAAAAAGTTAGACTACACATCAACACAAACTCTGCATAGGATCTGAAAATTGTTTTCAGAAACATCATGGGTCCCATGTAGTTTTGTTGCATTATTGAAGGTGTTTATATACTAGAAGAATCATTGTTTATATTCCTTTTTACCACATACACAGACTCAGAGAGGTAAATTTTAAAAAATCTATCTCTTAGGTCAAGAAAAACTTTTTCATTGGTGTGTGTATATATTCAATAATCATATATCACTAATGAGTTAAAATTCAAAACAATGTAAATATATATTTTTTTTCAACTCTTTGAGTGTTAAAATTTATAACAAAATTTATAGACTTCAAAACAAACAATACTTCATGTATAATGATGAGTGATTGATCTTAACGATATTATTTCGATCGATTTCGAAACATTGTGTTATGTATATATAATCATATAGCTAGTTGAATTAGTTTGAGTTTGTAACCTTGGCATTGTTGAGGTTAATCCAATGTAGTTGACCATTAGTTATTTACACAGGATTGTGGAGATGTGAAGTGAAAAATTGGCATGAGCATGAAGATGAGAAGTGGAGAAAGAAAGAAGGTAGAAGAAGAAGGATTTAGCAGAAAGGGTGTGAGAATAGGAAGAGAGTTGAAAAAGATAAAGGGAGGGGTGAAAGAAAGTGAGATGTGACATAGATGATATTAAAGACAGTGATAATAATTTAGGGTAGAAGTGGGTCCAATGAGTTCAAAATACCAAAAACTTATCCCCTAGGGTTAGGGTCTAAAGCACGTGGGGTAGTTTTGGGGTTTCTAGTTGGAGAAAGGTTCCATTGGTGTGTGAAGGACATTAATGCCAGTTTCCATTTTTGGCTGTGGACCCTCACTGTTACCATCAGCCAGTAGAGCTTTCAACTCTTTCTCTCTCATCTCTCATATCTCATCTCACTCACACTCACCATTGCACAACATTGCTTCCTTGGAGTGAATAGGGAACAAAAGAAAGAGTTTTATGCAGTTTTTTTAGAATTGTGCTTTGTCTCTCATGCCTCAAACTTAAATTCATTTCCTTTCATATTTCCCTAACTTTCCAACCTTTCACTAGCTGTGCATATTGGGTGGGTGAGACAAACCTTATGTCTCTAGCTATAAGGTTTGTTTAGTGGTAAAAGTTGAAAAAGAGGTGAGAAAGGTCATGAGTTCAACTTATTAGGATAAGTTCATGTTTTAAGATTAAGGGTTTAGAGGAACTATTCCAATAATCTCTTTTCAATCATAGATCGAGACTCTTGATACCATGTAAAAAACAAATAAACATATGAAGAAATTGACAGTGTATTATTAAGTGTGTGTAAAATATGTTACAAGAGGTGTGATATATATACACACGGAGTTAACCCTAAGAGTCAAAAGTAAATGGACCTAAAACATGAATTTATGCTAACACAACTCTTTTCACTTATAGGTTAGAGATATAAAGTTGGTTTAAAAGGTTTGAAATGAAAATTGGAAGAGAGATTTTATTTTTACTTATATTTGAGCGATATAAAGTTGGTTTACAATGTTTGAAATAAAAAGTAAAAGAGATTCTGGGTTTAACTTTCTTCACTAACAAAACTAACAACTGTCAAACATAAAAAGAAATCTCGTACATCTATCGTTCAAATTAATTTTTTTATTTTAATTCAATTATATATTACATGCTTATTAAAATTGAAATGATTTTCACAAAAAATTATGTATTTGGATGTCATTTTTCTTAGGGTTAAATATGTTTTTGGTCCCTCAAGTTTTAGTGAAATTTGGAATTAGTTCCTCTTCAAAACTTTCGACCAATTTAGTCATTCATCTTTAAAAATACGTGAATTTAGTTCTTTTAACCAAATTTTGTTAAGTTTATCTAACGTTTGAAGCGTATTTCATGATAGTATTTGAATTGTTTACATTGTTTGACACATTTTTGCTTTAATGTTAACTCAAATATTATCATAAAATGCGTTTAAAATGTCAAATAAACTTAACAAAATTTGGTAAGAAGGACTAAATTTACGCATTTCTAAAGATGGAGAACTAAATTGGTATAAAGTCTCGAAAAGAGACTAATTCCAAAATTCACTTAAACTTGAAGACCAAAAACATATTTAACCATTTTTCTTTTTATTATGCTATTCTGAGTAATAATGAGAACATTTTGAACTTGGCAAGAGAATAAATGAGATGTTCATTAATGACTCATACACCAATATTATTGTTGAAGTAGACATGTAACAATATATATATTTTCTTAACCATGGTTGAGAAATGAAAGTTATGTTTTGAGTAATTTATTAAATAATAAATTTAGCTGAAGTTTAGTATAATTATTGAGTTTGAATTATATTTAGTTGAAGTGAGTATTAGAGTGGAGAGACATGACAGAAGAGGTAGCTATTTGCCAGCATTCAGAGTTGAACTTTTAAAGAAGCTACTTTCATGGCAGTGCAGGTCATGTGGGCTAGGGTTACCCCTTTCATATTTTTCAATGCTTCTTGCATTTCGATTTCGAATTTCTTTGGGGTAACTTCATTCTGCCCTACCCTTATTTTTTTTCAATAAAATAACCTTAAAAGCTCAATTATTTTTTGCCTTTTTTAGTTAGTACGAATTTTTGTCTTTCCTTTCCTAATTTTAACGAAAATTAACTTCGAATTCTATAAAAAAAATAAAAAATAAAAATCACAATGGGAAATAGTTTTCCACCACGCGCGCTTCTCGTATCCAACAGTGTTCATATGCCTAATTAATATATATGGTTATTTGTCATTCATGTGTCACACCATGTTAATATATATCTTGCTCTCTCTCTACACTTAATTATCATTATAATTATATGTAATTTAAAATTAAAAAAATGTTTAAGTGGATAAAAATGAGATTTTTTTAATTTCACGTTATTTAGATATAAAGTCAAATTATGTTGTATTAGTTTTATCTTGTGATACAATCCAAATTGTGTATAATGTAAGTCTTATTTTGGAATGTGAAGATCCGTTATGGTGTGTTGTTAAAGGACACTTCGGAGGGTGGAAAGAATGAAAGAGTATTTAAATTGCGTTTGATCTCGACTCCTAAACCATTTGAGATTTATTGGGTGTATCGCAACAAATCCCCCAATAAGTTTTACATTATTTAAAAGTTGAAGTCAAGCACAATTTAAATACTCCTTTCTCCCTCGATTCTTTCAAGTGTCTTTTAAAGACAAAACCTCCCGAACCTAGAACGGACAATATTCCAGAGACATCCCTAAACTCATACAAATTAATTTGAGTTAGACCTAAAGTTCATTTTTTAAAATATTATTTTATAATTTAATAAATTAGAAAAAAAATCCCATACCAAAATCATTTAATTGGTATATTTCAAAGGATAAAATATTTTTAAAAATAATTGCATTTACCTTGTACCGAAATCTTCTTTAAATCATGCATAACTTCTTTTTTATATTATTTAGATGTAAGGTATGTTGCTACACCCTGTTATTGTAACATTAATAATTTAACATGCACATGTGAACACGTGAGCTTTCTAAAAGTATATTTTAAATTACTATAAATATCCTTAATAACATGTTTTTAACATGTTTCACACGAAGGAAGCACTTCACTACAAAACAAAATTAAATTCCCAACCAATTTCACTGGTTGGAGGAACCTTGCCATAAGAAAATATTAGTTAAGAAGAACCCTAATAGGCAACTCATATGACTTGTTTCTAATTTGGGAGATCTACCATGTAAGCTTTACTGGCTCAAATTATTATTAAATAGATTATCTTTAATTTTATTTTAATAGAAAAACTTTAATATCTATTAGTACAAAATTAATTAAAAGTTAATTGTATTTTCAGAAATATCATCAATTAAGATAATATTATATGTTGAATAAATATTAAAAAATATTATATCACTGTTGATTAAACTTATACTATATTAAATAAATAAATTTAGTATCAATTAACTAAAATAATTAATATCGATTAGATTGATATTAACTTCAATAAATATTATAATAGACTATTGAAAAGTATATGTGTTTTTTATGATAAATAAAAAATAATAAAATTATTATTATAATTATAAAATTAAATTAGATTATTTTTATATTTTTTTATAAAAAATTTATCTATTTTATTTAATTAAAAAATTATTAATATAAAAAAACAGTTAAATCGGGAAAAAATGATTACATTTAAATAAACGGATACTTAACTGGTAAAATTGAGAAAAAAATATATTTTAATTTTAAAAAACTTTTATATAAAAGGCTAAAATTAAAAATAAATGTAGAAAAAAAAATCATTTGTGTGTAGGTATAGACTATATTAATATCTATAAAGTGAACGTTAATTTAAACAAATTATATTAATATTGATTAAATTAATGTTATTTTAAATAAATATAAATATTAACATTAAATTACATCAATTTCGCTTAAGGCAACACAAACTTTAATATAATTCATTTTATCAATTTTCTTTAATTTTTGACTTTGAAATATAATTGATTAAGTCGATTTTGAGCTTATTTTTGTTTACATCGATCGTATAATTGATTTTATTATATTATCAATTATATTGTTTGAGAACTAATTATTAATAAATTTGTAGCTAATATTATTAACAAGATAATCATGTAAGATTGGGTAGGTGATAAGTAAAATATTGCATTTGGAAAGTAATGAAAAGTTTCAAAATTATAAAAGAGTTTATTTGTAGTTAAAATTATATGTAGGACCACAACATGTAAAAGTATGAATGAAGTGCTATTATGACTAATATAGTGAATGAAGTTACCTAGTATTTCTAAAACATCATTTACAAATATGAAGTAACCTCAATTTGATGATAAATATAGAAGGGTTATTAATGCACACATTACCTATAAATTGTAATATAGATCACTTGTACCAAAATTTATAGAATTTTTTCTTTTAGAAAAGGAACACCTAGTTTTAGCTATCATTAAATCGCCTCCAACCTCTTTCAATCTTTCCACGGATCACACCTAACACAAGACTCACTCACCATGCTACCACCCTCGTCCTACAAAAACAATCAACCATTAATGCTTATATATACACACACCTTGGTAATTAAGATCTAAATCAAATGCACCCCAACAACACAAAAACCCATGCCAAACCACAATAAAAAATAAAACTAAATATCCTAAAAGAATTAAAATCAACAAGATTCTAAATGTTTATATACTAATTACCGATTACAATGGAGAATTTAATATTGGATATTTGTATATAGAGATCCAACTAGTGTGAGATCCCCCTTTTTCTTTCTCTTATCTGCCTAATTCACAGAACCTGCCTTTTTCCTTAACCACTCTCACTTTTCCATTTCTTCTCTATGTTTTCCACTTCCTCTCTAAAGAGGGCTTGAGCTCCTATCCACTGTTTGATCCATTCACCTCTTCTTGTTGCAGCAAGCAAGCCTGAGACCAGTGCAGAACCCTTCCCTCAAGTTGAACATCCTTCCCCTACGCGTAAGTCAACTTCAATTTCTTATTTCTCTTTAATTTCTGAATTCTAGAGCTTCATTCTTTTCTGAGTCGAATTAGGGTCCCATTCTCACTCTATGGGTATTCTAGTTCCTTAGGTTGTGCAGTTGTGGTACCTTTCTGTGGGGAGTTCTTCTTTGCAAGTGGTGATTATTAGAGGTAAGGGAAGCTAACTATTTTCTTGAATTCCGTATAGAAACCATTTCAAATGATCTTGATTGCATCATTGTGTGTTGAATTGATGTCTGAACTGTGTGATTGGGTGTGTGATTGAATTATACACAATTATGGACCTTTGCATGTGGGAGCAGATTGAGATTCTGATGTATTCACCCAAGCGAGCAGCCATCGCCTGAGTGAAAACACCAGAAAACTCACCTCTGCCCCTACGCGAATTTTTGCCTAGGCGAGCGATTCTCGCCTGAGCGAGATAAAGTCTCGCCTAAACGAGAAAGTTAGTCTGAGCGAGAATTCGTCCAATTTTTAAGTTGCTCTCTATTTCGAGTCTCGCTTAAGCAAGAATGGCCCGCTTAGGCGAGAAAACTCTTTCGCCTGGGCGAGATCTTCTAGCCTGAGCGAGAACCACTATAGTCGAGTGTTTATTCTCTATTTATGCGGGATGAAATTATACCTGAAATGTTAAAGTGTGGCTTTGATAATGATATGCTTGGATTGGTGTTTTTGACAAAATGTGTGGCATAAACGTATGAATTTGATTATGAGAAGGTGCGGTTGAACTAGAATTTCAAGGGAAATCCTAGAAGGGGTATGTTTGTAGTGTATGTAAGGTCATAAGGACTCATTATTGGAGGTATCCTGAAACTCCAATAATCATTCACGCTCAGATAGAGCATAATGGATTATGTCGTGAGGAGTAGCAGGAGGTCCTAGTCTTTGGACTAGAAGGGAACTTACCCTGTGAGTGGTTGGGTGATAACCCCTTGAGGCCAAACTGTGTAGAGTTTGGGAACCATCATAGGTGCATGCCACCAAGAGGTCCAATGTCACTTACATAATCCGAATAATTGAGTTTAGAGTCATCTATCTTTGATGTGTTATGGTGGTTTAAGTGATTCTGATTGAAATGAGGGAATTTATATGGTGTTTATAATTGAGCGGGATGTTTCTTTTAATCAGATTAGCTTACCCTTTTTATTGTCTCTATGTGTCTTGTGTTTGGTTCTTTTCTTGCAATGATCACTATTGTGTAAGCAGATAAAGATGTAGGTGAAGATACTCCTCTCTTGGATAGGAGTTGATAGTAGAATGGGGCTTCGATAGTAGCCCCTGTTTTATGTTTTCTTTACAGATGGACCCTTCTGTTAGCTTTTCCTAGAATAGGTTGTATACATTTTTGGTATTTCTATGGTTATTTGGATGATTGTACTAATACACTATATGGATTTATTCCTACTATCTGTTATGTTCTATCATGATATGATGTTTTATTTAGTAGTTTGAAAACTATTAAATGGGATGTTACAACTGGTGTGTACAGGAAATACTAGGGATGAAAAAAATACTCGTGCCCATGGGTATCCATGGATAAAATTCGTTGCGGATAGTTGGTACCCGCAAGTAATAGGTACCCGTGGGTAGCGGATAGCGAGTAATTTAATACTCATTCATTAACGGGTCAAGGTTGGGTATCATACTACCCATACCCGCGAGTATCCGCGACCCGCTAAGAAAATGAAATTACATTTTTATCCTTAGGTTTTACGTTATTAAGTTACTCATGCCTTGCCTGCCTGAAGGGTTTTTGCAGTAACTCTTACGGTGGTGACAAGTGTTTTCGACATCGTCTCTTGCCGTCGTGGGGCATGTGGCGACTGAACCTGTTGCTAGATTGATGGTGACTCACAAACGTGAAGGTGGAAGGGAAACCCTAATTGCCTTTGTGCGGGAGAAGAGGAGATAGTTAGGTTTGGGCAATTTTTTACTCGTTGCACCCCTCATTTTAATATTTGCACCAATTTTCATAATATGTTGGGTTGTTTAAGTTTTTTTGCACCTCTATTTATTTTTCTTATTTGTAATTTAATTTGGATCTAATAAAATTTATTTAAAAAATATTTACGGATATCCAATGTGTACTCACGAGTTGAAAAAAATCTGCAATTTTTTTTATGTGGGCATCCGACAGGTAACGAGACGGGTAACAGGTACATTTTTTTCATGTAGGTCGGGTAACGGGTAAACACTATCTGTACTTGAACTGTTGTCATCCCTAGGAATTACCTATTATCTGCCTTATTTAAATAATTCAACTTGTTATTTGTTTTGTTATTTGTCAAGTATTAGTCAAAAAATATTTACGAATTTTTTTATATCTATCTATATTTGGAAATATTTTCATTTTTATCTTTTTAGTTTTAAATCAGATTATTTAAATATATATATATATATATATATATATATATATATATATATATACAAACATATATAAGAAAAATAATTTTTAAGTACAATTCAAATTAAATTACTCATTAAAATATTAATGTAAATAAATTTGATTCTTTTTAAATTTAAATGAATTGCACTTAAATATAAATTTTTTAAATTAATATTTTTTCTCCCTAATAATTTTATTTTGGTTGTGTGAATTTAAAAAAAAAAACACTCAAATAAACTTTACAATTAATTAAATTGTCAAATAATTTACAAATTAACATTCAGTGATATTATGATATTCATTCCGCATCCCATCAATAAACAAGTAATTAAATACTCGTATTTATTACCTCTAAATATTTGTGGTATGATACTTTTACCAATTTCAAATCATGTGGCTTACAATAGAAAGTGTTGGTGTGTGCAAAAGGTGTTGCCAACTAGAGGCGTGATGAAGGAGGCAACACAAAGAGAGGGAAAAGAAAAATTGTTACAAAAATTATTGAGGTTTGCATTGCATTGTTATGATGTGGTGTTGGTACATGGAATAAGGTGGTCACAAGTTTTGGAGAAATTAAGAATGGGAGTTGCATTTTTTATGATCACATTTTTACACATTCAATGCATGAAGAGATGAGAATTTGAAAAGAAAGAGAAAAGGGTTTATGGGTTTATTTTACAACTCAAAAAAGTACCAAAGACTCACATTATTTGTACTTTTGTTGTCAGCAATAAGTGTAGATGTACATAAACATTTTTTTCTCCCCCATAACATTTACACATGACATCACTAATAACTCTTCAAAATCGACACTTAAAAAAGGTTTTTTTTTCTCTCCCGTTTTGGGCCATGGATGTGAAAAATAGCATAACTAGCAAAATTATTATTATTTTTTAATTTAAATTTCCACGTAATTTTCATTAGCTGCACCTACAAAAATTATTGCAGTAAATATGAGTCTTCTTACCACTTAACTTCACTACTTCCAACCCAACCATATTCAAACACGAAAAGGTAAAATGGTATCTTAAAACTTGTGGAGGTGCATTTAGCAATTATGGGATAGAGGAAGAAAAAACCTAGTACATATTTCTTTCTTCCATGATGAGCCTCTTCGAGCCCTGTCTTATGCACCAACATCATTTTCATATCTCTCACCATATAAATCCTTAATCACTATTGCTTCCTGCACCCCTTTTTCCGTAATAGAAGAAGTTTGGTGATCGTCTTTCGGGAAAAAATTCAAAATTTGTTTTAACGTGTTTCGGAAAATAATCAATAGCCATCCTTAATCATATAAGTATAGGAATAGCCAAAATACTTGTATTTACGAATATATTTGTAGATAAAATTTATGGTAGATAATTGATATCTACATATAACAGGTAATATTTATCTATTAATAATTAAAATTAAAATTAAAATTTAATTTATTTTTTATAAATTAAATTTAATTAAAATTGAAATTTAATTTATATATTATTGTAATTTTATTTTAAAATTTTATAAAAAAAATCTTCTAAATACATATGGATTTTTTCGAGTATTTTTTAAGTGATATCTAATGGATAATAAATTGATTTTTTTTATTACAGATCAAATAATAGATAGATTTTATATATATCCAACTCAACTTGTTATCATCCTTGCACACAATAGGATCTTTTTCTGTTTTACAAGATCTCTAAGTTAAAAATGTCAATCCGTATCCATTAAATATATAAAATCGTCTTAGCATCAATTTACATAATAATAATTTACTTAATCCATTAAATAAATAGAAAAGGTTTAAATTTGGGTTAAATTAGATTTCAAGATGTGTTGTGAGAAATTTATGAAAATTATGAGTAAAATTCATTTAATCCACAAATTATGCAAACTACATATAAAAAAGTCAAAAAATTTACCAAAAAAACAAAAAATGAAACCAATATTCTTACGCATTATGAGTTTGGCAAGTGAATTATAAATTAAGTAGTTGCGAGTTACACGAGTGGTTTTGAAGATTTTCTTAGGTGTACCCTAATGCATGAATATGCCAAATATGAAGAAGTTAACTCCAAAAATGTCGTGAATCTTGATGTTTTTAGCACGAGTCTCATGTTTTTTTAATATTGGACATGAATAATGTAGTGTAGTTTGTTGGTTAGTTGGGGGTTAAGACGGTTGGTGTCTGTTGTTAATTTTTTTTTTTTTTGTTTCTCGATATATTTGACTCTTCAAACTTGTCAACGCTACACAGTTACCATCCTAGTCAACATTACATATATTATATTTTTAATAATATTATTAATATAAAATATTTATCT
>Ga0209589_1003463_pt1 | contig 27559 bp, 12 predicted proteins | sample CowpeawhiteBW_FD_187525 | JGI IMG/M metagenome (GOLD analysis project Ga0209589, IMG submission 187525) | Root nodule microbial communities of legume samples collected from California USA - Cow pea white BW (SPAdes) (version 2) | ecosystem: Host-associated > Plants > Roots > Nodule | place: USA...
GACCCATCCGTACTGGCCACAACCAGCACACTCACACCGACAACACTCGCCAACCCGAGCCACAACTCAAGGGTTCCTCGTGTTCATCCGCCATCCCGAGCCACAACTCAAGAGATGCTATTCCGAGTCACAACTCAAGGAATACCACGTGCTTAACCCCTATCCCGAGCCACAACTCATGGGATACGTTCCGAGCCACAACTCAAGGAACACCAGCAATCTCACCCTTAAAGCATCACTAGACGCACTGTAGATCACAAATTCATAATCAAAACCCAAAGCTGCAGCAGTATAAATCGCCTGGCGGGGGACACGTGCCGCCAGGCGCTAAGTGCCTCAAGAACCATCAAATTTTGCCACCACCGCCCGGCAGGACTCCCTTCGCCGCCAGGCGGACGCTGATTCATATGTCACGTATTTTCTCGCTGTCGCCTGGCAGAGACTTCGTGTCGCCAGGCGCCTCCTGCACCATTATCCCACTGTTTCCTCACTATCGCCTGGCGGGTGCAACCCCACCGCCAGGCGCCGTACCAGTAATATACCTTTACTGGTTTTTTTCCGTGATTTTAGTTCAAGTTCACCATAAAGGTATTGTGCAATTACGTTCTCAGACAGATGAAGCCCCCTCACATCGTGTGTACAAGTATTAACTGGTTTATCGAATTAGGCATACGCAAGTTCAACTAACCCATTACTTAATGTGCCCCTGCAACTACTACCTCTAGGAACTCTATCATTTACTTCCCTTCAAGTCCTGATTTCCCCCTACTTACAACATTACTTTACAACCTCCTTATTTAGGATTCACACACTTTCTACTATTTGGCAATTCCTAAAATTCATAAAATATAACTTGTCTCTCGTCATCGTATACATCCACTAACTCTGTACTGGTCTAGAACACAGGTTCCACACTCACGTTAGAATCCTCCCTCAACTACCAAAATTCTCTTTCTCTCTTCACACTTAATTATCAACACTAACTCTGATTTGTTATCATTCTTTCTTACATCCTATTACCCCTTTCCATTGCTTCAGTAGTATGAAAATGGCTCCCTCCACCCATTATAGTCAGCAACACCCGCGACATGTAAAAACACCAACTTCTGAGATGGCGCCTGGCGGCAAAGCCCGTGCCGCCAGGCGGTCCAAGAAAATGTAGCAAATTCCCAGAATTTCACAACAGCTATGCGATCCATCTTTCATTCTCAAGCACCGCTCTTTGTATTCCAGAATTACCTCCACCCTCGAATACTTAATCGTAACACCGCCCTCTAACTTTAACTCTAATAATTCACAATGTGGTTACACCAATTCGCTATCAACACTGATTCATCTAAAAGTTATCAACCATAACCCTAAAATCATATTCACACTGTTTCATCAAATATCATCTACTAATTATACTAAATCTCAATAAAATACGACGTTACATCATCCCTAACTCACCACCCCATGATTTCCCTCCGATCAGAATCACGTTATAACACCCAGAACGATAAAAACCAAAACTCAGACCCGCGTCGCCTGGCGGAAATTCATCACCGCCAGGCAGTTTATCAGTACAAATCCAGAATGCTCACGAACCTTGAGCCACCTGGCGGTACAGAGATTCACCACCAGGTGCTGCTCCCAGAAACCCCTCAATACACATTCAAATGGATGAGCCGCCTGGCGGCTAAGTATAGCCCGCCAGGCGGTTTCTGGAAAAATTCCAGAATTCAGCAAAACCATGATACAAACGCAGAACATGCTTAAATTACATAGTATTTTCACACAATTCAGGCCAAACAACAAAATTAACGTAGAAAGCTCCCCTAACCTGGTTCTCCTTCTAAGCTTTAATCCTTGAAACTTTGGATAGTTCTCCTTGGCACACTAGCCTTCCTTGGTTCCCCTCTTTTCAGCCTCTCAATCTCTCCCAAACTTCACCAAATTCCAGGATTTTCGTGCTCTCTCTGTAAGTCAAATTTCAGATTGCCAAACCCTTCTCTCTACCTCACTATAGCCTTTTAAAGGTGCCCTAAAAACTATGCCAATGCTTTAAAACGAAAATTACCTATTGAATGGAGTTTATTATCATTTACCAACCATTATAGCTCCTTTCCAGCCACCTCTCCGCTGCCATACTACTAGGGTTCCTTCCCAACCCTTTCATATTCAACCCAAATCCAAAACACCAAAAAAATAAAGCTTAATGTAAGTTCTCCAAGACTTGAACTCATAACCATGCAATTCCCAAATCAATATCAAGCCATCATGCTAATTTATAGTTCATGCAAACAATCATAATTCAATTGTCATACTATTTCACCACATGATTATCACATATTAAAAATAACAACGAAAAATAACACAAAAGGCATACATAGGACTCAAACCCAAGTCCTCACACACAATCAAAGTGCTCTCAACCACATGAGCTAGCACTTTTCCACGTCATACCAACCATAATTAAATGTCATAATTATTTCTCCACCCATATATATTAATTAATTAATTATTTAATTAATTAAATTCTACGGGTCTTACAAGTGTCACCCTTGTTCTTTTGTTTAGTTGAAGAAGGTCTTAGCACAACTCTGCAAAAGGCTTTCCAAAGCAACCAAGTAAAACATATGACAAGCTCATATAGTAAGATCGTTCATTCTCACATCCTATATTCTAATGACATTTTTATTTTTTGCAATGGATAAAAGGAATCTTTAATTTCCTTAAACAATATTCTAGATAAGTATGCTTTGGCCTTAGGACAGCGTGTCAACAAGGAAAAAAGCAATTTCTATATGGGGAAAAAGCTACAACATATTTGTCTAATTCTGTGAGACATCTTACAGGGTTTTATAAAGGATCTCTACCTCTTCTTTATTTGGGGGTTCCTCGACCACCCTTCTTCAATCACCTTACAACTAAAGTGAAGACACAACTACATAATTGGAAAGTAAAAATGTTGAGCATGATGAGGAGAATACAACTTGTAAACTTTGTTGTAGGAGGGTTGTTAAACTATTCATCCAGAATTTATGAAAGGACTAATTATTTCATTAAGGACATGAAGATGTTGATTAGAAATTTCATTTGATCTGCAAGCATTAATGACAAAGGCTTAGTGACAATGAAATGGAACAAAATGTGTAGACCTAAGCAAGAAGGGGGCCTAAGAATCATTAATTTAAATTTGAGCAATCAAGCGGTCATGCTAAAACTTGCATGGGAATTCAAGTTTGAAAAATCTATTTGGGCCAATATTATGAGGAAAATATTTTTCAAAAGTACAGGTTCTCTACTTGCATGATACATAGCATCTTATATTTGGCCAGGTTTGAAACCTCATTTGATTAATATCTTAAAACATACAAGATGGATCCTATGGGATGGAAAAACTATACACTTCTAGAAAGACTCTTGGTGTTGTTATGAACCTTTAATAGAATGTTTACAGGTTCCTCCTATGCTCAATCTAAAAGCAAGGGCTTATGATGCTTGGAATTGCGGATGGTGTTTGCCTATTACAATTTCGCAGTGGTTACCTCTCTTGCATGGTTGGCTGAAAAGTCTTTATGTTGGGGACTTCCCAGACGAACCTATTCGGGGGATGGAACCAGCTGGAATTTTGTCCACCAAGGTTGTAAAACTTTTTCTGCAACAACCTGTGTAGGGTCCTAGGTGGGTTGCAACTGTTCCACTAGAAAGGAACTTGGTGGCGTGGAGAATCTTGTAAAAAAAAAAAACTCCCATTAGACACCAATTTGCAATAATATGGCATCTTTTTATGCTTTAGATGTGGTTTATACAAAATTGATCAGGAAAGACTTCAACATACATTATTCCACTACAATGTCACATAAGTCTTTTGGAGGTGGTTAGTTGAAATGTTCAACACAAACACAGTTTGCAATAATACAAATGATGTCTTACATTTAATGGAGAAGCAAAGTAGCTCTCAGCTCAATGATCTAAGAATTGTGGCCTACATTTACATCTTTTGGATAATATGGAAGATGAAGAACAATTATGACATCTCATTTGCATTATCTTATGCTTTTTCTATTTTAAGTAGTAATTGTAAATCGTAGGCAACATCTATAGAGGAACTATTCACAATCATATCGAAGATTTTATTGTCATAAAAAGGTTCAATGTAACTGCTCATCCTAAAAAGTCACAACAAATTATAAGGATTTGTTAGAAACCTCCCATTGCAAGTATGGTGAAATGCAATGTCGATGATGCTGTAAAAGGCACACCTAGTCCAGATGCTTATGAAGGAATATTAAGGGAAAGTGATGCTTAATGCTTGTGGAGGAATATGAACTTGACCAAATCTCAATGTTTGCTTCCGTGAAAACAACAAATGTAATGAGGTTATTTCTATTCATTGTCAAAGTGTGTGAAGCTAATGGACTTGATGACATAAAAAATTATTTGGATTAGCTTTGGTTTAAAATGGAAAAAAAATGAAAAGTTTACATGACTAAAAAAATTATGTTGGCTTGTTGATGAAATACTATTGTACTAGATTCAACAACACGAATTACAAAAGCAAGTATTCATCGGAAGGATATTGAAACTAGTTCGAACGTATGTCTTAATCCTAAACAATGTAATTGTTGTCCATATTTACTTATATTTAACAAACTTTCATGTGAACTAAAATATATAAATAATTTTCTCTATATATCTCAATATTAAGACCGATACCAACAATATACTATCTTAACATTCAAAATGATTGGACCTAACGCGATTGTCACATAAATGATAAAATTGGAGTACAAAAATCATCGAAATGGTCACGAAAACAACAAATCCAAATAGTGGGAATGAAGAACAAGAATCCAAATTTAAACTTGTTGATGTTTAAATAGAAGAGAGTCAAAAAGAAGATCCAAAATATGAATTCAATTTCAAAAACACTACATTTTTTCGTGTTATTACTGTTCCAATTCATAATTCATATGGAACACAAAGACATAAAAAATTATTTAGTATATCAAATGAATGAATGTCAACAGAATATGTCAAAATATCATATTCGATTTTTTAAATATTTAAAAAGAAAAACTAAGTATAAGTGTATTTAAAAGCCGTCAAACTCTTCTAAGACCTTTCATTAACTTTTATACGAAAAAGACCAAAATAAACTATTTTATGAACAGAACAAACTCAACGTAGAGTAAAGTTAAACGACCAACCAAATAGAATCTAACCTTATACATAAAAATAAGATTTTATAAATGTACTTTTTTTCGCATATAAATGTTAATTATTTAAAATGTTATTAAAAGAAACAGTGTTCTAAACGTTAACTCATACCTTCTAGCCTTTTACATATTTATTTCAATTTTATTCTTGAATATTTATATGAAGTTTCCGTTTTACACTTTTTTTATTTTATTTTTTTATTTCTGAATCGAAACGCGACTATTATTTTTACTATTTTTCATATGTAAATATTTTTTATTTTAAATTTTTACCAAATAAAACATCGACAATTAATGTAGTGAATCTTTGGAAATAGTTTATTGATAAAAAATAAAAAATGATTATAATTTAATATAAAAATAAAAGGTAGAAAGATAACAGAATGGATGAAATAATTAGATTAAGAATGCAGTCGAGTTAGGAGAGTGAAGGGAAGAGAAGGAGATGAGGAGATCTGGAAAACATGAAGGCGTGGGAGAAGAGAAACTCATTGACAATAAAATTGACAAATTTCTCAACAGGCTATCGTGCGCCGCGATCACAATAGCCTCCCTCACGCTCCTCTTCCTATTCCTCCGCACGCCCAACACCTGCGTCCCCGGCCGCGCGCTGGCCAAGCCGCACCTCCACTTCCCCAAGTCCACCTGCGACTTCACCACGCGCCTCCACGTCCCCACTGAGAAGCGCAACCTCCGCCTCCATTCCACGCGCCTCTGGAAGGTCAAGGTCCACTCCTTCTCCGTCCTATTCCGCGACCTCCAAATCCTCCATAACCACTCCCACGTCCTCTGCATCTCCGCCGGCGCCGGTCACGAGGTCGAGGCGCTTCATCGCCTCGGCGTCGAGGAAGTCACCGGCGTCGAGATCCTCGAATCGCCGCCGCTCGTCGGCCGCGCCGATCCGCACAACCTCCCGTTCTTCGACGGCGCCTTCGACCTCGCCTTCACCGCGCGCTTCGACGATGCACTCTTCCCAGCGCGCTTCGCCGCAGAGATGGAGCGCGTGGTCAGGTCTGGCGGCGCGTGCTGTGTCCTCGTGGCGGAATGTGGGGACGATGAGGTGAGAGAGGTGGTAGGTTTGTTTAGGAATTCGAAGCTTGTTAGATCCAGTAATGTTTCTTTGTCTGGAACGAGAATGACCAGCATTCTTATGAGAACTAGTGATAATACTTCTTGATTCATTGCCCCTAAATCTTGTATTTTTTATTTGTTTATGTATTTATGTATATTGGTTAGTGTAATTCTTCTGTGCAATTTCTTATACCTTAAACAATTAGAAACCAAAGTCGTAAACCTTATCATCTATTGCAATTCATCATGAATAAGTAGAGTCATCTATTAACAAATTGTGATGAATGCTAAATGTGTTAACTTTTACTTATAGTTGACAGAGCATGAAAATTAAACTCGTTCCTAATTTATCCTTTTCTTATTTGGTTAGGGATGATTTTTATTAGTAATATATTGCTGTTCACTGGTTAAAGTGTTTCATTGAGCATGTTTGTCTTATGTGATGGTTATGTTCACTTTTGAATCATCTGAATCCAATTTCTGTTTCACTTGGAAGTGCTGTGTTCAAAATGTTGATAACTAACCGTTATAGTGACTTCTTGGTGCTATAATCTGATGATATTTTACTGCAATTTGTGATAAGAGGCCTGAAATGGCAGATTCATGGACTGTAATGGGGTGTTTAAATGGCAAAATTTTGGCCTCCTCTGCCATTGATAACATTGGTGAATTAACGATCATTGAACTGGCGGTGAAATTTTTGTTGTTCTTATCGTTAATGGAATCGAGGGTGACTGGTAATATCTGATTTTTTGTATCTGCTAGAAGAAGAAGAATAGTTATTCTTAATGGTGTAGGTAGGGTAGATGAATATCTGCTCATGATCACTGAGTATGAGTATTAGCTATGATTGATTTTTTTTTTTTACAGTTACGAGAATGATGTTCTTTAGCTCTTGTTTCTATTGTTTGATTTTTGTTTAGTTGGAGCCTTGCATTGTGGGCATTAGGGAACTGGACTTAGATCGAAAATTGAGATAATGTTAATGCTTTCTGTTTATTTTATATTTCATCCTCACTAATTACATCATATGGCTGGTTGGTGCATCATGTACTCTTTTTTTCTCAATTAGCTTCAAAATTCTATGCATGCATAGCTATTAAAAGTTTCACAAATCATATGATACCGACATTGAAAGTTAAATCGAGATTAGCTTTATTTGTATTCTAAGAAAACCTGACTCCATAAGGATGATGAAGTTGGACACTAATAATTTCTTGACAATCTCTCTTTAAATGTTTTCTTATATCCCATAGCTAGCCTAGATGGAATATTTTCAAAGGAAGGGAAGAGGAATTTTGAATATGTGGGGAGGAAGAACTAGGGAATACAATTGAAGAAGATTAAATTTAAGTTTTATTTTGTAGAAATAAGAAGGAAAATTTTAGATTAGCACTTATAGTCCTTGGTCTTACTAATCTCACTTCCCTTAAATCTAAAACTAACCTCTAAACATCACTCACACACAAAACTTACAATATGATTCAGTTTAATTATCATTTCCACATTTTTTATGTATCACACACTTATTTCATCCTTATTTAATCTCATAAAAATAGTTCCTTACACTTAGCTCAATAAGCATACGAGGTGGACAAAATTGCACTGATATAATATTTTGTAATCAACTTACCATATATTCTTATTATATTTTTGTGATTTACCGAGTCCTAAACAATTTAAAAGTTTTCAATAAACTTTCCTCCATTCTTCCAATGCCAACAATCTTTCTTCACATGCTCTTTCTTGCCACAATGGTAGCACTTGAAATGCCTTTTCCTTCGAGACTTTGATCTCTACAAATTTGATTTCCACTAGATCCACGTTCTGTTAATATGCCTCTCATCATCGTCAAAGCCTTTGCTTGCTTTGCACTTTTCATCATATCCTCTTTGCTCTTTCGCCTGGATTCTTCTTCAAGAATAGGTTCGACAACATCCTCAAAGTGTAGGAGGTCAACAACGTTGTAATTTGTAATATTGATGACGAGCTGATCATACGAATTAGGTAAACTCTGTAGTAGAAGCTCCACACATTCATTTTCAATTATGTTAAAATCTGTTGTTAAAAGTTGGGCAAACAATGTATTTAGATTGTTGATGTGGTCTGTCACCGATGTAGACTCACTCATTCGAAGAGTATAGAGTTTTCTCTTCAAGAATATTCTTGTGTGAAGTGACTTAATCTCGTACAGGCTTGTGAGAGTATCCCAAATCTCCTTTGTTGTAGTCTTCTTCGAAATGTTGGATAAAACCACATCTGCAAATGCTAAGTGCAAATTTGCTATAACATTGTTATCTATTTCCTTCCACTTTTGATTTGTAATGTTCGTAGGTCTTTCTTCAATTGCCGCTAGACAATTGTCCTTTCTCAAAATTGTCTTCATCTTCAGTTTCCACAATGAGAAATTTTTCTCATTGAACTTCTCTATCTCGTATCTTGTTGTCATGGCTTTAAAACTGACTTATGCACTTCTCACTATGAATAATATTGTCTAATGGAACAATGGAAGCAGATCGTGAATCAGTGCACTAGGTAATTCCCAAAAAAGAGAGGTGGGTCACTAATGGACACGCTTAAGTACTAAGTCTTTTTTAGCCAGAACTTTCCTAAACGTGCACTTTCACATCACCACACTTTATCCACTATCACAACATTATTCTAATGACAATAGCAGCATAATATAATCACACAAACCTAACTCTGATACCACTTGTTAGGTTTATAGAGGGGGTTTCACTGGGGACAACAAACACCAGTGAGACTTGAGCCCAACCATATAAGGAATTGACATCACTCTCAACCCAAAATCTTAAGGCAAGGGTTTATGGGTCTTTATTCTTATATAATGTTCTACTTTCTTATTTCTACCCAATGTGAGACTTAGACTCACACTTGATTCCTAACACAAAATTTTGAAATGTACTAATTCCAAAATTCATTAAAATTTAAGGGACCAAAAACATATTTAACCCTTATTTAAATTAAAAGTAGTTTAATTAAATTCTGATAGAAACAATTTAGTTTTTCCTGTTTAATTCAGATAACTGATATCTGTTTAATTCTAACTTTATATTAATTTTCTACCTCGTCAGAATATTTATTATCTCGTAAAAAATATGCAGCATATAAATATTAACAAAACAATACTTTCTATTTAGTGAAGGTGGTTATGAAGTAAAAACAGGTTTAGAAGATTGAGTTTAACAAAGTTTCACCTTTGATTTTCCATCAGCAGAGATTATTTTGAAAGGATACCAATCCAAATCTTCCAATATCATTTTACCATAATAAATACATTTCTTTATGAACCTAGAAAAGATAACTAGATTAATTAATAATACACCATTCTTTTAGTAACCAAGACATTGCCTCATTTAAAAGATTAAAATCAGGTAACATAGCTCTTTACACAATTTAGAAATATTCTTCTCATAAATATATCTTGTAGATCCATATCTAAAGCTTAAATGGATAACTTGAAATTAATGTAATTTTGGCTAGATATTATGAAAATGTGATGATTTTAAAAAAAATTATGTCTATTATGGATAAGTTGTTCTTGTATGATACAACTTCAACTTTATATAATTGAAGTAGTGTTTATCAACAACGGTTTTCATGTTAGTAATAAAATCCTGTGATAGGAACACAACTTTGATTAACATAATTTTTTTGAAATTTAAAATGAAGTCATATAATTAAGATTGAAATTGAAGTCAGTTTGGAGTTCATGATCATTGTCTTTTATTCCTTAAATTTTTTGGTTAACTTTATAGCTTGATATACCCTCTAACCGAATAACAGAATTATTGGATTGTTCGATTTTTCGTGTTGTTTTGACATTGTGTTTTTAAAATACACATTAATTTTGATAATTTTAAATATATTAAACCGTATCAAAATCAATGTATTTTTGAAAGAATATAAAATACTGAAAAATAAAAACTTGACTCAATAACCTAACATCGATATAAAACTTGCCAACAAAAAAAAATGTATCCAATAAAAATATGAAAAAAATCTTTAGAACAACGAATTATTACATATTATTATAAATTTCAATGAATAAACTATTTAACATTATGATATAAATTTACATTTTTATATAAGATGACTCTTTTTTATCTAAATGTAATTTTAAAGTTACTTTTAGTTGCAATACAAAGAAATCAAAAAAAAAATCAAGAATTAGATTTTGAAGAACTTATAAACTTTTAATTCTGAAACACTTATTTATTTTCTGCTGGTATGCGTTTCGTTACTGCTGGTATGAAGTTCGTCTCTACTATATGTATTCAGTTTCTGCTGAGACTATCCGAGTTCAATTCTTAATATTGATATGATATAGTAAACTTAAGACATAATTATAATCTTTATAATATTAAATTAATATTTATGGTTGATCCTCTCTCAATTTTATATATTTTTTTAAATTGTAATATTTTAATATGTTTCTTGTGTCATATAAATTTCAACACATTCTTATGTAAAACTTAAGAAAACATATTAGACATAGAGTGTCATTAGTATCTTATTACAATTTGTTTCACCTGCAATATAGCTATTATTATAATTCAATCTACAATACATATATATATATATATATATATATATATATATATATATATATATATTATATATTTATATATATATATATATATATTCTGTATAGTTATATTATTATGTATAATGAAATATACTATAATTTAATAATTTTATAGTAGATAAGGAGGCTGTTAGACATCTGCTGTGCATTATAGCCATATTTATTAGGTCAATCTGTGCATATTTTTAAAAATTATAATATATTTATTCTTTTAATTTAAGTTTATAAAAATCTAATTATTATTTAATAATTTATGATAATAAAATTATAACTATAAATTAAATATAAATAATTTATATAATTTTATTGTCTATGATATATTGAAATGGATTGCATATTTGTGTCTGATACGTATTAGTATCTGATACTTTAAGATATTTTATCAATATTTATCAATGAAGTATCCAATCTACAAAGTAATAATATTTTTGTGATAATAATAATTTATATTTTTATGTAGACAACTTTAATACATGTTCTTTTAATTTGGATGCACACAATAATAATCATATATTTTTTATGTTTTTAAGGATTATTGTACACTTTTAATCTTCATATATTATGTAATATATGTAATGTATCTTATTATATTTAAAATAAATGTATTGACATTATATTTGATACATGTATCGTATATGTGAATCATAAGAGATGTTAATGATCAATTTAAAAATAAATAATAAATAAAAAAAAGTTATTTAAAAAGTAAAATTGGTAATGTAATTATTTTAATTAGAAAAATAATTACTTATTAAAAGTTAAAATTAGAAGAAAAAATTTGTACACTAACCAGATAAATCTCCTTATATAATGGTATAAATAAGTATTTTATTTTATGAATCTAAATAATAATATTTGATGATTTATAATGAGATTATATTTGAATTATTTATATATTTTCTTTAATATAATGTATTCTATATACCTATATAATTATTTTAAATAATAGGTTATGATTGAGTTAATTAAAATAAAGAATTTAAATTTAAATAAAATAATATTTCATTTAAGCTTAAAATTAAATGAAATAACAAATAATTAAATATTTTAATTTGACACATAAAACTAGTGGTTGACATAGAAGATTAAATTCAATATTTGAACCATAAATGATATATAATGTATGTTAAAACTAACTTACATGATGATTATAGGTATATATAATTATAATATCTCTTATTTAATCAACGAGTGTTTATATAAAGTTTTTAAAAATAATTGTAATTTTAAGTTGGAACTCTATCTAAAGTTTTATTTACATATTTAAAAAAAATATTTTATTGAGTTATACTTATTGAAATATTTTGTATTTGTGACGTCTCATTTCTAATAGAGTAATCTACTCAAATTTCACATCACATAATTATAATATAAAAGAGCACAACAAGCATATAAACTATCACAGTTATTCATCATATACTCGGAAAGAAAGTTTAGGCACACCACGATGCCATAAAGAACAAAAAAGTATTATTGTCTTGCAAAAGATTGCTCATAGAGTAAGGAATTTAAAACTAAACACAGAGTTCTTCAAAGAGGACTCGACAGTGAGTCACAACCTAGACCATGGGAACCATCCTACACCGCAATGTCGTCACCACCCTAAGAACCTCCAGGGGTTTCCACATCTGCTCACACCAATAGTATTGGTGATCATTGCAAAAAGGAAAACCAAGCAAAGAAACACACACCAAGAGAAAGGGTAAGCTAGAGCAAAAATTGTTTTAATCATGTTATAGAGCAAATCAATAGTCAGATCATATTATGCAGCGACAAAGCAATAGGCACCCAAATCATGTGAAAGCAGTGGCAGATTATATATGGAGCAGGGAGGGGCCTTGGCCCCCCAATATATTTTTGATTTTTTTTTAATTATGTATATATTTTTGATTTTTTTTAATTATATATATATTTTTAAATTTTTTCTTTTAAATTATAAGTAATGTATTTTAAAAATTGATAGAAATTTAAATTGTGTCTTTTTATTTTTTTATAAAGTATAATAAATAATAAAATATAAAATTTAATATAATAAAGAGTAAACATATTTAGGTTTAATTATTTTTTTGTCTTTGTTTTTGTCAAAAAAATATCAAATTTCGACTAAAAAATCATAACCAAATTGAGACTAAATTAACTTGAGGACCAACTTACATTTTTGGAAACAAAAACCAAAATAGTAATTAAAACAAATATCTATTAAAATATTTTTTATTTTATTTCTCATTGTCTTTTTAGGTTTTCACAAACTTGTACTCATCTTTCAATCTCATATGTTTTCTTTTTGTTTTTGAAGAAAAAAAGAAGTTAGACACAAACTCATTACTTTTGCTCTCATTTATCATTTGTTATCTTCCTTCCTTGAAAAAAAAAAGTAATTGTCTTGTCTCACTTGATAATGAACTATTAGTTTAATAGTTATTAATATTATTTTTTATTTCATGAACTTTGTATATTCATTTTTTTATGAATATAGAAGAAAAAATAATGTATTATGTGTTTTTTCAAACCGATTTTGTGACTTGATTATAATATGTTTTTCTTTTAATAATTACGACTCTCAATTTCTCATTAGATTATGATAAAATATTTTTTAATATTAATTTTTTTTAAAGTATATTGATGAAGAATAAAACCATAGATTCATTCTTTAAAAGTGATAGAAGAGAAGTTGTTGGTGAAGATGAAAACAAGATAGATTTTACTTCTTCACATATTTTAAAGTATTGTACCAATGATCAAATTGTTCAGTTAGATGAGTTATTTTTTAAAGCATTATACTAATGATCCAATCTAATAGTCAAATAATTATATTGTTTTGACCCCTCCAAATTTTGTAGTCAAGATCCGCCACTGTGTGAAAGCAAACAATTTCAAGACTCTATGACTCAATATCCGGATCATACTCTTGATATAGAATTCTAAAGGAAGTATACGCCTATTCTGGCTTCTAAACTCTGCAGAGTCTAGACGCAAGGGGTTAACACCCAACCACACACATGGTTAATCCTCTAATGTCTTGGGCCCAATATGTCCAAGATTAGGACCTCCTATCATTCTCACCACATAAATTATTCTACTCTATGTGAGCGTGATTAACTTTTAGAGTTCATGATACCTTCCTTTATCTAGACATCTCCTATATCAAGGTATACACTAACCACCATCACCAAGAGTTTCCCTTGAAACTCTTTTACCAACAAAATCCACATGCCATATCAAGCATTCAATTCTCATGCCAAACCACCACCAACCATATAATCATGTTTTCCATTTCATACACAACACAACAAGATCCCATTCAATCTCATGCTTTATAAATGCATACCAATGTCCAACCCAACCAAGGCATGACTCATTACATAACAACACATTATAACAACAATTTGGGATTTTATAAATAAAACTGCAGCTTGTGTAAAGCTCCAAAAATTTTGTATTTATATTCAAATTAAAGATGATTGAATCAAGAACCAAATGCAACAAGAACCAACTTAATTGAATGACTATAGAGAAAGTTATGCACCAAACAAGCAACAAAGGTCAATGCTGTCAACAACCAAACTACAGGGACCTTGCGATAAAAACTGCTCTCACTACAGAGCTTCGGTTCAAGATCCGACCAATCAAAGTTAAGAACTAGGTGTTAAGGATCAGTTGTTAAAATTTCAGCTCGATCCAACGGTTAACGAGTCGGAAAATTCAATTTTACTAAAATTGTGCATATTAGAAAAAAGGCATAGTCGCCCAGCGACCACCCGACGTTTCCAGAATACGAAAAATAACGTCAAATATCACAGTTTCATGAATATTTGAACTCCTAACTTGGAAATACACTAAAAAAATTAACGTTTTACCCAATCTTGTCTCATATTTCACAAAACACTAATCAAACTTAGTCAAACGAAACAGGAACCAGCAAAACAACTTAAAAAAGTGAAACCCTAGCTTCCCTTATCGGCTAGATGCTAGCAAACGCAACCAGGTACAAAACCAAGGAGTACCACAACTTTAAGAATCAAACAATGAGCTGAAAACAGGAACACCAGGACAAAACGAACGTAAAAGGTTAAAACCTAACCAGACCAACGTACCCAAACGGTAAAAATGGGGAGAAAGGACTAAGGAGCTTCAAAGTTCGACTTACTTAGAGGTTGAATGCTCTTAGCTAGCTCGAAGTTGGAAGGATCTTTGTGTCCTAGCAGAGCTCTTTGCTGGAGTAAAGAGAGGGCAAAGGAAACTGTTTTCGGCAAAGTGAGACAGAATGAGAGGGATTAGGGGTTAGAAAGTGGTCTTGGGGTCCTCCAGTAAACTGGCATTGACACCACGAAAAAGCCATGCCCAAAACACTTATAAAGCTGAAAATTGAAGCTTATAGTATTTACGTGAGTTTCATAATTCATATTAATGTTAAAACATCTTTTGATACAAAATATTTTTAACAAAATATAATTAAAAGATATAACTGATTTTAGGTATGAGATATAAGAAAACGAAAATATCATAGTTATATTCTTTTTATGATAATGCATCATTCTTAAAATAATTTATTAATTACATAAACTATTTGTAACAAAATTACTCTTATAATTGTCGATTTATTTAAGCATTTTTAACGAGACATTAAAGAGGTGGTGCTGTAAAACTAATTAATTTTTTTTATCAAGAGGACATGTTAAGATAAATTAAAATCTATTTATAAAGAAACAAAATGTATTTATAAATTATTTAACATTCATTTTATGTTTAGATCCATTAAAAGATCATTTTCTCTCAAATGGCCTATTTTGCCTGGGGCAATTTCAGTGGGCTGGAGTCCATATAGGAAGAGGCTAATTCCAAGATTACAATCAAATTAGGTTAGTATTTGCCATCTAAGTCATACTCAGATTTAAATTTTGATTGTTATTTAGAAGTAAGGTTTTTTTAGTAGAACAAAGTAATAAAAGTAAAGTTGTAGTTATGATCAAATAAACAAGCTACACGGTAATAATGAAGATTTCTCTGTTCACATTTGTTTTTAATTTTTTTTAAATGAAAGTTTTTTTCTAAACTAAAATTATTATTTTATCAATTTTATCATTTTTTTAAATTTAACCGTTAACGTTTGACTATTTTTTTAAATTTAACCAATTAATATAATAAAATTAAAAAAACTATTTATATTTAATTTCATAATTATAATAATAATAATTTTACTACTTAAAAAAATAACAGGTGTGTAATGCAATGTGTTTTCTTTAATATGAAATAATTTGAATTGTATATGATAAATTTGTTATTTTTTAATAATTATTTTGAATTTATTTCTTGGTAAATTGCACAAGTGATTATTGTTATTTTGAGAAATGGTTTTTTTGACATTCATTACAACTACTTGATACTCACTTTGAAAACTTTGAAAGGTAAGATAGTCATTCAAGTTTAGTATCAGGACATAAAAGATAAGAAAAAATAATGCGAAGTGAGTGTGAAATTTAGTGTCTAAAAGTAATTTATAATCAGAATATTCATAGAAGACTGTGCCTGATTAAAATAAAATTTTGTCCAAATTATTAACCAAGCTATGAAATCTTTATTGTAACTTTAAATGAAATTTTGATAATTTTTTTATAATATGAGATGATATTTTTTAAGTGATTTTTTATTTTTTATTTATTTGTATTTTGAAAAGTTATTTAAAAAATATTATTTTAAATTACATAGTAAAGTTGTTAAAATTTAATTTTCGTATTTCTTTTACGAATTATTTTAATATACTTAACCGAGCTAGCTTTTTCCTATTTCTTTCCAAAATGAAAAACCAAACTAGACAAGTGTTCCATTTGCAATTGCAAAGTCTTTGAAGCACCGACCTTAGCGAAAAAGTATAAATGGATACTTCACCCTGCATCTTGGACAACTAAAACAATTCACCAAAATCAAGGAATCACATAACCTTTTGTAGAGGACAGTGCCATTTTTTATCCTTTTTTCTAGTCTTGTTCAAAATATTGTCAAATAAGGAATAGCATCAGTTCCTTCTACGAGGTTTCATCTCACAGTAGCTTCTACATATCAAACACACAAACCGATCTTCTTTTTCTGATATCAGATACTATTCTCTTCATTCTTTATCTAAAGCATGAAATCCTATTGGATAAGACTCCTCTACAAGGTCATCACCATATGAACACCACTACATATACACACAAAAATGTTCATTATAAAATTAAAACCCCCTTTACCCAACATTATAAAGCTACTTTCAATGAAAATAGTTTATAATTCAATAACACATTGAATTGGTTACTGTAAACAATGTTAGTTTTTGATGGATTCTTCATTAAGAAAGAGCCAGGGTTGTTGAACAGATACTTTGGTCAAAAAGTATGTTAGCCCCTTTTCTAGGGAATGCTTCCATTTTGCTCTCTCAGAAAAATGAGAAGTGGGAAAAAACAGAAGAAAAACAGAACAGGAAACAGAAAGAGTACACAGAGAAGAAAATCAATCAGAAACAATCTTAGTGTCACATTTAAAGTAACAGTTTTACTATATCAAACGGTTTATGATTACAAGACAATGTTAAAACTTTATATATGTTATTTATTCTAAACATATGAACAATATCACACGAATATCAGTTGCAGCAGTAGCAGCACCATTTTAGGCAATATCTATGTTCCAGTATAATTCACTTCCCACTCTAATCGTAAGGAAGAGAAAAAAAATCCAAAGAACAAAAAGATTGAAACAAGTAAAGAAGATATGAGTGATTAGAATTTGATCAGTAACGAGTGTCCCTTCTCCTAGTAACCCGAATATAGCAGAAAACAGCAGCAAAAATGGCAGTAACAAGCCCTCCAATGATGACACCTCCACCGGCCACTGACTTGTCAGTGGAATGGTGCTTTCCGAGCCTTCGAATCTGTGGAGCCTCAGCTGATTTATTCTCTTCTGGTGATGGTTCATGTTGTGTCACACCAGAAACTTCAACTTTGTTTTCAATTTTCTGATGGTGAAGCTGAACTTGTGTTTGAGTTTTATGCTCAAAAGGGTTCAACACTGGGAGTGGTGGGCGTCCCTGATGAGACTCATCATGAGCAATGACATGAAGTGCCAAGATCTGAGAAAGTAGCAGAAGAACCACACGAAGGTTGTTCATGGTTATGGAGATTGTGTGTTAGTTGGTGCAAGAAGTTTTTAGTATTGGAAGGTGTGAGAAAGTAGGATTTTGGGTTATGGAGTGAAAGGTGAGTGCTGATAGGATATCGGATGAGACATGGGGTGATGGTGGTTAAATAGAGAGGGTGTGGAGTTTGAGAAAAGAAAAAAAAATTGTTTGACACCGTTAGACGATTATTTGATAATTTATATAAGGATAAAATAGCTTTAACAAAAATTAATTTTTATGTTTAAAAAGTAAAAATAAATAAACAATTACGAAGGATAGTATCAAGTAATAATTAAAAATAGAATACTGTCAAAATATCAGTATCATTCAGGAAAATGGAATGGATGATTGTGATCAGAAAAATGGAATGGATGGTTGTGATGTGATCTTGTTGTAGGGATGAACGTGTGGTTGGGTAGAGAGAATGGGTCTTTGCAATTGCACTGTATATGTTGTTATCTCTCAAAAGATCGATGGTAACAGTTTGTTTGGCTTTAGCATTAAAGATTCATAGCTGGCTTCTTCTAATTCAATTTAGACTACTCATTGATAGAGATATAGGAGTATACTACTTTCCAAATAATGTTTTTTAAATCGAGTTAAATAATTAGTTACAAATATTTTGGCTTAAATGGTTTTTTTTATAAGTATAAATATTTTAGGTAAACCTTAATTATGCATAATAATAATAATAAAGGCAAAGTACCAATATAAATTATAGAAAATATATGATAAAAAATAGTAAATAAATTAAAAGTGAGTGAAAATAAATATATAGAAAGTAAAATAAATGAATTTAAAAGATGAAGAACACTATTAGCGAGTAGGCAATGGAAATCAAGAAGTTTAGTGTCTTGTCTAATATACTTTTCACTTGAATATAACCTTGAATGTTTTTATTTGCAAGTCCTTCTCAATGATTACTAATCTTAATGTGTCATTTCTACTTGACAATTCCACTACAACAACATATACATAAATGATATGATGTGTCATAAAATACTTTGACATTTGATACCTCTTAAATACTTCTTCTATCCCTTTGTCAATTTCTTGATTGATAATGTGATTTTCTTAATTAAGCATATTAAAGATATTGTAATCTAATCAATTTTATTAATAGTTTCTCCATCATTAATTATTGTGACCAATTTAGAAATTAATTCATAATGTAATTATGGGTTAAATATGTTTTTGATCTCTTAAGTTTAAGTGAAATTTGAAATTAGTCCATCTTTGAAACTTTTGACCAATTTAGTCCTTCATCTTTAGAAATGTGTGGATTTAGTTCTTTTAACTAAATGTTGTTAAATTTATATGATGTTTCAAGCGTATTTCATGATAGTATTTGAATTGTTTACACTATTTAACACATTTTTGCTTCAATGTTATCTCATATACTATCATAAAATGTGTTTGAAATGTCAAATAAACTTAACAAAATTTGGTTTAAAGGACTAAATCTATGCATTTATAAAGTTTGAGGACTAAATTAAGTCAAAGTTTTGAAGAGAGACTAATTCTAATTTTCACTAAAAGTTAAGAGACTAAAAATATATTTAACCGTATAATTATTTTAGTTACCAATTTAAAGACCAATTATAACTTTTTATTCATAATAAAAATTATTTTAGTTATTAATAATTTTTTGTTTCTAAATTAATCACTATGGTAAGTAATTATTTTTTAGTCACTAAAATTGATAATTATTTAGGACTTTTCTTATAGTGTGCGATTTCTTTTATAGTTATATTTACTAAATTACATATTCAATTTCTATAAACTTTTTCATGCAATATTTTAGACAAAAATTGCATATCTTTCAATAAGACAATTACCTAAATCCTCTTATGCTAAATAAACTTAGTAAATTTTAGTGATAATTCTCAAATTAATTCTTCATTTTTGTTATAATTTTAATTTTTTTTCTTCGTATTACTTGACGTCAGACGTGAATAGTAACTTGAAAACCAACAATAGAATATACATATATCAAGCTCACATACTCTACCCAAATGAAAATCATTTACCTATATTATCAATTATTATTATTATTATTAAAAATCATTAAAAATAAGGTTCGAATCTATATTTTCTACAAAATAACCTTTAAATAATATATCATTAAGTAACTTTTATTTAACTATCCTTTAAAACATTGGGAATCTATTTCAGAACTTAATATACAGATATCACAATATTAATTTATAAACTATTACTTTTCTGGACTTTAATTAATTTGAGTTTTGACTTGAACACTGATAATGAATCATGATATACATAAAAGTACTTTTTAGGACTTTAGACAAAGACCTAAGTGGCTTCATTAAAGATGTTTTTTGAAGTTGAATCAGACTAAAATCTAAATTTCATTAAAATGTTACAAAAAAATTAGTTACAAACCCTAAATCGATATTAAAATCTGTATATAAAACTTTGATTTCATCATTAACAAATATTCAATGTTACAAACCTTGTGACATCATAAGCACTGGTACCCTATGAAAAATGAGAAGTAACAGCAGTTTAGGTTAATTAAGTGGAGAATTTAGTGATGGAAGTATGAGGAGATGGAGAAATAGAATGAATAGTTATGCAGAGAGGAAGTTGTTTGTTCCTAATTTGGCTTTGTGCAGTTGGGAAGAAAACGAAAGGAGTAGTTGGCATGACACTATATATACAAGTAGCATATATGGCTGGAAATTAGCAGGTACGAGACAGGTGTATCCATTCATGCATGCTTTGATTTTCTATCACTTTCATCAAACCTTCTAATCAATATTCTATCCATTTCCCATTACAATGCCTCTTAAGCTCTGTCCACAACTTATTAATTATAATTCAGTCACCCTTAGTCTTGTTCTTTTCGCATACCTTACCCATGCAAAATTTCTTCACTACAAACAATAATGTTAATTAGACTAGGTTAATATAACTAAATTAGACAAAAAAAATGTCTTTAATATTTCATACAATATATATGTAAATTAACAAAAAAAATTATCATATGTTTAAATAACTTAAATTCTTTTTTCTTTTTTTTTTTATATATGCAAGTTCAGTTAACTAACAGAGTCTTTGCTTCTGAAAATAATTGAAACTTAATACCTAAAAGTTAAATAAAATTTTAAATTAGAAAGAGTATTGAAATTCGATTATTATCAAAACTGAAGTTAATACCCTTAAAATTAAATAAAATTTTAAATTAAAAAAATATTGAACTTCGGTTACTATTAGAATCAAGACCTAATATTTTTTTTCGTCTTTTTTTATTTATTTATAGTTTCATGTCTCGATTCTAGAATCAAAACATAACAAGAAACCGTATATTTCAGTTAATAACTGGATCTCTTGCATGTTTCGATTCAACAATCGAAATGTTCAAAATAATTGGGTGTTCAAATTTTCTTCTACATAGAAATGTTTGTTCTATAGCTATTAAAATATTGTTTTAAAATATTGTTTGGTACAAAATTTTCTTGAGTTTTTTTTATATAATTATTATTATGACTAATTGAGTGAAATGACTTATGAATTAGGTTGTACAATAATTGTGAATGTACCTAAGATATCATTGGCACTCTATTAAGTTGTTTTGAAACTCTTCATTTAACTGTTTTTGGGGAAATTTTTTTTGCCAAACACTAATTTGATCCCCGTGGTAAGGGAAAGTGATATTATGTCTTGACTGTACTTTTAATTAGTGATTAATATTCCAAACTTAACATTTGGACAAAAGTGATTAATAGATTGAATGGTTCGTATACCGGTTTTAGTTCAATCTTTAATCAAATTTTATTTATTTATGACATTTGACAAAGTTTAAAATGTGGATTATGTTTATGAAAAAAATTAGTGAGTATACCATAGAGCACTTATTTTCCGCTGAAAAAATGTTTAATATTATATAGTAAGGTTATTTGCTACATGGCAGTGTTAAAAAACGATCAATATTAAACGATATAGTAAGGTTATAATATAGATAATATATTAAAATATAAGTTATTTCTATATATTTAAACAAGAACTCTGTACTCCTCAACTACATAACCCATTTCTAAAATCTACCCAACAGCACAAGTCAAAGAAGAGACACAGTAATTGAATCTAGGGTTTAGACTTGCATGGTTTTGAGCTTTACAGCTCAATATCTGGTGCAATCCACTTCCAGAAATTTAAATATTATTTTGTTCAGAGATTGCGGGAAAGTTATAAATTATATATAAATAATTAATAGACAAAATATTTATAAATATTTGAAAATAATTAAAAGTTCATTATAAAATAAGTTTAGCTTATTTTATGAATTAATTTATAGAAACTCTAATATGACTTTAAAATTTCACGAAAATTTATTTAATTATTTTTTTTCTTCTTATAAGAATAAATTTATTAACACCATAATTTGTTCACCAAAAATCATCATGGATTAATTAATTTAATTTTATAAAGAAAATGAAATGAAAAACAGATAAAGCCATGACGGTGGATAAGAAACCGAAAAACCAAAACCATTGATGCCTCACACAATCTATGGTTAATTGATGCCGGTTGTTGGGATATGCAGAAATGATGTAAAGTGAATAATGGGCTATGATATATTAATATCTTATGTTAATTTATATATGGTTGAGGTTTTGTGTGAATATAAAAAATGATTTTGAAGGAAGTACAAAATATTAATAAGATAAATAGGAGACACGCGTCAATAGTAATGTCTTAGGTACATTAATTAATGTATGTTGTTGTGTTGTCCCAGAAATGTGTGTTACGAAATGGAAGGAGAAGGATATTGTGGCGGCAGGAGAGAACTTTGTTGTGATATGAGTGAGGAATGGTCCCAAGATTCAAATTTTATGTGGACTTCCATGAGAGGCCAATGAATCAGGATCATGTCTCACTTTTTGTATTTTATTTTAATTTTACATATATCCTGGTCCAAGTTAATATATATATATATATATATATATATATATATATATATATATATATATATATATATTAATAATAATATATATATATATATATATATATATATATATATATATATATATATATATATATATATATATTTATTGAGATTTATTGAGATTTATTCAGGGATGAAAATGTTGGTTCTTTCTAGAAAAGTTATTAGAGAGTTATTATTAATGAGTCAAATTTACATTAGATGTGATATTATTTTTAATTTGAAATTTTAAGATACTAAATTTCTATATTTGATATTTAATTATTAAATTTTAAATTAGATTTATATTTAAATTTTTAATAAAAGTATTATTTTTTATAATTATTAAGAAATTATTAATTTTAAGAGTATTAAAATGTGAAAATGTAAAATCGTTCGATATTGTAGAAAATGTTGAGGTTATTCTTATTTATTATAATAGGTTTTAATTCTGTATATTTTATTTTACTTTTAAATTGTTCAGAAAAATTATCTAAAGTTCAAACAAAGTTAGTATGGGTTGAAAGTAAAGAAGAATCAATATGGGTTAAAGGTTGAACAAAATTAGGACCAACCAAAGGTCAAGTAGAGTTAGCATGGATTGTAAGTCAAGCAAAATCAGTTTGGACTGAAAGTCGAGTGAGGTAGACCTTGATTGAAAGTCGAGGTGAGTCAGGTAAAACGAAAGTTGACTCAAGTTAATTGGGTCAAAAATCTAATTGAGTCGATCTAGGTCAGGTGGTCAAGTTGAAGATCAAGTTGAGTCGATTACAACCAAAGATTTAGGCGACTTGACCTGTGTCAAAGGTCGTGTCAAACTAATTATGACTGAAGATTAAGACAAGTTGGCTCGGCTTGAAGGCTAACCCAAGTTGGTCTGGATCGAAGAGTAGATCCAAATAGGGATGGAAAAAATACATGTGCCCGCGGATATGTACAAATAAAATTCGTAGCAAACAATTGGGACCCGCGGGTAGTGGGTATTTCAATACTCGTTTATAAACGGGTTAGGTGCAGGTATAATACTACCTATATTTGCAAGTATTTGTTACCCGCAAAAAAATAAAAATAAAATTTAATTTATATTTTATTAAGTTAAATTTAATTAAAATTATATTTTATTATGTTAAATTTAATTAAAAATAAAATAAAATATATATTTTATTAAGTTGAATTTAATTAAAATTAAAAAATAATTTATATTTAGTTTATATCTTTTTTGTAATTTTATTAAGATTTTATTTTAAAAATTTATAAATATATAAAATATATATATTTTAAAGGTTAAAATACCTTTTTGGTCACAATTTTCGTCAAATTTTTTCAAACAAGTCCTAATTTTGCTTTTGTGTTCAAATAGGTCCCAATTTTCGTCAATTTTGTTCAATTGGGTCCTTTTTTGCTAACACTGTTTAAATCATTAACGGTCATGAACAGTGACTGCCACGTGTCACTTCGTGATTTTTTTGAATTTTTTTTATTTTTATTTTTATTTTTTAAAATTTTTTTTTAAAATTTTGTTAATTTTTTTAAAAATGTACACGTGTCAACCTAGGAGTGTGCCACGTGTCACTTCGTGGTTTTTTTGAATTTTTTAAAAAAAAAAATTTAAATTTTTTTTAAATGTCCACGTGTCAACCCAGTAGTGTGCCACGTGTCGAAATCAATGTTCTAAATTCAATTTGGTCCCTATATTTGTTATTTTTATTCAATTAGGTCCCAATTTTTGTTAACATTAACCAATTTGGTCCTCTCCAAATTAAAACCAAATTTAATTTTTATATTAAAATTCATATTTTTTATTAAATATCTTTATTTAATATATTAAAATTCACATCATTATAACTTTGATATAAAAATTAAATTTGGTCACATCTTCTATAGGGACCAAATTGGTTAATCTAAACAAAAATTAGGACCTAATTGAACAAAAATAACAAATATGGGAACCAAATTGAATATAAAATATTAACTTTGACACGTGGCACACTACTAGATTGACACGTGGACATTTAAAAAATAATTCAAAAATAATTCAAAAAAAATAAAATAAAAAATTCAAAAAAACCACAAAGTGACACGTGGCACACTCCTGGGTTGACACGTGTACATTTAAAAAAAAATTAAAAATTAAAAATAAAAATAAAAAAAATTCAAAAAAACCACGAAATGACACGTGGCAATCACTGTTCATGGCCGTTAATGATTTAAACGGTGTTAGCAAAAAAGGACCCAATTGAACAAAATTGACGAAAATTGGGACCTATTTGAACACAAAAGCAAAATTAGGACTTGTTTAAAAAAACTTGACGAAAATTGGGACCAAAAAGATATTTGAACCTATTTTAAAATATTTGCGGGTTTTAACGGATACCCGTGGTTTTAAAAAACTCGCGGGTATTTTTTAAATAGATGTTCGATAGGTAACAAGTAAATTTTCTTGTTGCAAGTCGGTTAGTGGGTAGGCATCATCTGTGTCCAACTCGACTCATTGTCATCCCTATAGCTATGTCATCTTGGGCCAAAGGCTTGACCCTTTGATGCAGGATGACTCAGTTCAACTTTTAGCCCATACTGACTCATTTTGACCTTCAGTCCGAGCCGACTAAATTCAACTGTCACCAAGGATTGATTCAACTCGGTCTTTGACCTAGGCTGAAGATCTTATATTTAGAAGTTAATTGAAGATCTTATAGTATAATCAAACCCACTTTGACGTTGATCCTAACTCACTTTAAGAAGAGGCTTTTAAAGGTGGAACTGTTTGAAGCTTTTCATTTGATCGACCAATGAAATATAATCTTATTAAAAGTGAGTTAGGACTAGTTCATAAACCATGAGTCAAATTGACACCTCTATTGTAGGCATTAAGGATGACAATGCAAGTCTACTCGTTCGGTTTTGTCCCGCCCTGCATTTGGTCGTAAAAAGCAAGCCGGCTTGCCCTGCCCCACATAAGAAATGCTGACAAATTATTTTGGCTCATTCCGCATAACTTTTGGCTCACAGGTTTGAGGGTTGGCTCATGACCCGCACAAGAATTTTAATAACTTTATTTTTATTTAAGTAAATGAATATAAATAATAATGTTTATAAGTTCATTTTCTAAAATAAGTATTATTTATAATTTTTAAGTATAAAATAATAATGAATATAACTTAGTGAATTGAAAATAAGAGAAGAAACATAAATGAAAAAGCTAATTTTGGATAAATTAGATACAAATGAACGAATTACTCTTGAATGGATGAGAGAAAAAACACCAATAAACAAATCCAAATCGCTTAAAAATAACACGCAGTTGTGCTGGTGTCCCTGAAATCTAAGAATTTAAGCAATGTGGATCAGTACGTCGTTGACTAGCATGGTGACTAGCATGGGATGCAGGTTAGGTTATGTGAAATAAACCTATTATTTAGTCCGTTCCGAACTTTTTTATGCAAACATGCAGGCTAATTTGCATAATTCACCCCGCATTCTCATCCATCCAAGAAGGCATGGTTTAACTCCTGGAATCATGAAAAGACCCTAAAAGATGGTTTCTTAGATTCAGTGAATGAGGATTAGATTGGGTTGAATCCTTGACAAGTGTTATGGTGGTTGCTCCACATGTTTTGGTGTTGTAACTCCAGCTCCACATTTAGTGCCCCATTGGGTTCATGTGGGCCGTAACACTTGGCCCACTTATGTTTGGCTGTCAGTAGCAGCCCAAGCAAGCAACTGCATAGTATCCTTTCACTGTTTCAGATTGGGCTGTTCTTAAAAGCATGGTTTTGGGGTGGTTGTTGTGGAGTCTTGTTGCATTGTCACTGTGTCCTCTTTATGTTGTGTGACTTGGAAATTCGTTTCTTTCCCATGGGTGGTTGAAGAGATAACACTTGCAAGTGATAGTGTTGATGGAATCAACTTTTCTGTTGCTTCTGGTTTCAGTTTTGAGATGAGTTTATGGATTTTAATCACTGTCCTAATTTAGACTTTAAGGAGTTGTTTGATGGAGAAGGAAAAATGTTATGACCTGAGACATAGATTTTTTTTTTTTATCGGTAAATATTAGTTATTAGTATTTTATTGGTGAAAAAAAGTTGAACTCAATTTTTTTTACTTTTCTTTTCAAAGACACCAAACTAATCTTGTAATTCCTAAGTATCATTAAAGACATTTGAACTCACAATCTCTCCTATATCTTTTCAAACTTTACCACTAAATCATTTTATAACTTCACTTGAGGCATAAATGATGATTTAAACTGAATGAATTTGGACTATATGTGAATATTTTCCATTTAATAAAGGAGATAATATTTTTATTTTTATTATAGTGGGAGTAGAGATGGCAAATAAACCTGTGCCCGTGGGTATCACCCGAACCCGTCCCCGTTTTGACGGGGAATCCCCGCTTTGACTGAGTATGGGTATGGGTATGGGTAATACTCGAAATTTTCAACTGGGGATGGGGATATATATATATCCGCCCAAATACCCGTCCCCGCTTAAATTACTAAACTATTTATAATTTATTAAATAATCTAAAAAATATATATAAATAAATAATATATTTACACATAAAATATAATA
>Ga0209589_1003464_pt1 | contig 27558 bp, 13 predicted proteins | sample CowpeawhiteBW_FD_187525 | JGI IMG/M metagenome (GOLD analysis project Ga0209589, IMG submission 187525) | Root nodule microbial communities of legume samples collected from California USA - Cow pea white BW (SPAdes) (version 2) | ecosystem: Host-associated > Plants > Roots > Nodule | place: USA...
ACGATCTTTCAAAAAAAAAAAAAAAAAAAAAACTCTTAACATTTACGCATCTTTCTAAAGTTTTATCAATAACCAACAGAAGGGTTGTAGCTGAAACCCATTTCTAGTTTAAAACACTTGAAAGTAAGAGTCTTTGAGACAAGTTTGAAATATTTGAACAATGTTTTGAAACAAAAAGAGAAGATGCAGTCTCCTATGTTTATAATTTATAAGATAAAAACTGTTTCTCCGAACTGAAAAAAAAAAATAGTTAAAAGTTATTAAAATTAGAACATGTGAAGGTGCATGGCATGGTTGAAAAAAAAGAGAAGATTACCTGGTTTGACTTTGTTCCCCCAATGTGAGGTTACGTGCCGTCGAGGATTGGTGTTCCAAACTATGATATTATCGACCACTGATTTTTCGCCAACCCCCAAACGTATTTGTTAAATCATATTATTTAATTTCATTTCAAACTGAGATTTGTTTCTGCATAAAGTCACTGTGAATCTGTGTGGTGTAGAAGGGAATTAATTTGACAATATCTACAATTGTCTAATATGGTATTAGCAGAAATCAGTGTTGTTTTTTTTTTTCTATTTGTATGAACGCAACCTCAAATAAATCAATATTTTGCTCCAAACCAAATCACCGTGACGTTCCAAAGTAGACAAGACGTGCTTGCCGAAAAAGAAAGTAGACAAGATGAATGAACGAATGATGGTGTATGACATAGCTTTGAAAATAGACTTACAATGCACCAGATCCAATGACAAAATAATTCAAAATTTAAATTAATACTCCTCCATACTTTATATTTGGTCGGGTTTATTACGTTTTTAAAAAATTACAAGTTCTGGTCATGTAAATATGTACAAATTAAATTTGATCTTTGATGTTATGCCACCATAAAAGAATCTTGCATTGAGATACTGCTATATTTGTTTTAATAATAAAATCACTTCAAAAAATTATATAAAAACTAGAATGTAGAATACTAAACTTAAAATGGGAACACTTATAAAGACTGTGTATACTTTTAAAAAGTTAATTAATAAAATCAAATATTTTTTAAAATAGCTAAAATAGAATTTTGAATCGTTAAAATATTTAAGTGGGAAACTAACAACTTTTGAAAAAAGTGGGACATTAAGAACTTTAAAAAAAGTGGGATACTGAAAAAATATTCCTTTTGAAATAACTCCAGAAACAAAATGTGTAAAATAACATTACATGAAGCAGATAAAGTACGTGCTAACAACCGTCCATGATTGTCTTTCATCAAATGTTCTCTAGCATGGCTGTGGTTTGACTTTGCAAAGGAAAGAGAGTGAAGCCATTAAATAGTACCACATCCGCATTATTTGGGAACCAACAGCAACACATTTTTTCTTTTAGAAATATTTGCTAAGAGGGTATTTCTTAGCACAATCTTTACATTAACATGTAATAAAAAAAATGCCAAAAGGGCTTGTAACCAAAAAGTATTCTCTCGAAAATCTATCAGAAATTCATTATTGCGTAGTGACTAGCTCGGAATAGTAGATTTGTGGATTTTCAATCGGCAGTGGCTGACTTTGAACATAACATGATTTTTTAAAAATCAACGGTTCTTAACAAAACTTTACTTTCAGCAAAAGATTACAGATTAACTAAAGTTGTAGATTAACAAAAAAAGTTGAAAGCTATAGTCTTAACAGTATTTAAATAGCAGTCTCAATTTTTGATTCCTGACAAGTCTCTGCATATATGGCCCAAAGGTGGCCGCTTCACCGAAAGTGTGAACTCTGAAATTCATAAACAGGAGCCTCGGTAGCAGAGACATAGACCCAATAATCCACAATGAAACGTTCATCTCAATCGTATCAGTACATCGTACATGATATATACACAGAAGGGACACAGGTCTAATGGAAAACTTTGTCATTTTCATGGGTACTGTACTTGTTAACTCTTTGGCTAGTCAATTATCTCCTTGTGATTGTGCAGATATACATCATGTGACTTCACATCAATGTCGGGGAAATCGGAAAGAGTGCAGCAAGCCTCAAAACTGTCCTGCTCTTATATCTCTATCAAGCCGATCTGCGTTAAGCGTCCCTGGAAGCTCTCTGAAGTCTTCATTGAAGATAGAATATGCACTGCAACGTTTGTTGTAAAGCAGAAAACATTTCAAAACTATCACAAAATAGTTTGCAACAAGTATATTTGGTATCAACAATCATTTAGAATTGGTCAAGAATACAGATATGAGAGGGTCAGAATTCTTCCTATAAATGTATTATAGATAGACATGTAACCATGAAAATTTTAAGCATATAAAAGTTGACAGAGATGAGACATAAAATTTATCATTAGCTTTATTGTCTATATATTCCCTTTTGTCTTTCCATTTGAGAAAACTAGTATTACTTCCATATTAGCGAAATGGATAAAACTAGAATACTAAACTTGTGACATCCTTCTCATGGATTGAGCAATCAGAAAAGGTTAACATATGAAGCAGGTAGAAATATTATACATCATACTGGGAATTTTCCAAAGGGAAAAAAATAGGTAAAATCCAAAAAAGCACGTGAAAATAATTTAAGCTCCTGATGTGCTATTATTACTTAGATATGTCGAATTTTTAATCCAGGATGTTACAAAATTTATTCACACTTCCTTCTAAGCCTTCTGTACTTCATTTTGTCTTGTTTTGATAATAATGAAGTTCACACTAGCATACAGGGGTCTTATTTGAATTATCAGATTTGACTTTCCCATTGTTCAACGTTGTGAACAATATACTAGTAATGCACAGCAAATAATGTCTGGTCATACCTGATGTCACCAGCTTGGCGCTTTCCAAGGTTGAAGAGAATGAGACAAAAGCCAGTTGCAAGTATCTACACGAAAGTTGAAACACGCCATAATGACACAAATTTTATCGTATACAATGACCAGTAAGTACCCTTGGAAGACATCTTATTTTAATCTCTACAATGTCAAATCGAATTTATGGGTTCAGGGCATAATGGTGCATGGAAATTCTCAGCATATCAAATGAAGATCTAACCATGACATTATGACAAGAAAAGAGTAAAATGTGCCACAGAACTTTCACACAACATCAGCTCATAATTGCTTTTCTCCCAAACAACAAAAGACTCTTTTTCTTTTCAAACATCGTTTCAGGGGCAATTCAGATTCAAAATCAGTCACAAGTAATTATTATACACAAATTTGTGCACCGAATTTATGGTGCAGCCTCCCTAGTCCAAGCTATTCATAGGCAAGATATAGTGGAGTTGAACCCATAAAAAACAGATAGTAAGTGGACTAAAAGCCCGAATAATAGGAAGGAAGAAAAGAGACATACATACAAAGGTCCGAGATCCCATCTGTGGGCGACAGGAGCAAGGATAAACCACAAAGTTATGAGAAGCCACGCCTTCAGACTCAGAGTGAAAATTACCATCAAAACAACATCTGTGAATGGAGAATGAGCATTTTTAGAAGCTTGTTAATGTCAAAGGGAACTATTATCATCATCATTGCCCACGAGAGATTCACACATCTATATTGATGCCTGGAATAATGCATACACCAGCTGAATGACCCAGTTTAAATTGTCTGCAAGCAAGCAGACTATGGTGATACATACTGCAGATGCTTCAAAGGCCACATTGGTATAACTCGAAGATTTGGGAGTAAGAATATTTGAATGATTCTTCAAGAAATAAAGTGAAATGGTGATTTGAACATTATGGATTCTACAGTAAATGATTACATATTTGAAGGATGAAAACAGTAATTTACTAAAGCCTAAACAAATACCATTTATTCAGCTTCATACCTGGAAGCTTCAAGTTATCGTGTAGAAAAGTGTACAGCCACTTCTTCCACCGACTTGATGAGTGAGGAAGCCGAAACTTCTGCAGAAGAAGTAATCAAGATGAATTCGAGTCAAATGAATACCAAATTGACGTTATGGTCACTTTGTTAGGTAGCAATGAATTGATTTTACCAGATCTTCATCGTCATCATCATTGTCATATTCATCCTTCACGGGTGGCTTTGGTTTAACAGCAACAATCAAGCTATCTAGTATATCAACAAACAATTAATAACATCTCTGTATGATGTTGGAATATTGATCAAATGCATAAAAAAAAAAACCTTTAAAATGTAAGAGTCCCAAAAAAGATAGAGAAGTAATAAATATAATCAACAACTAATCAGGTATTTTTTTATTTTATAATAGACCAAGGAATAAAGTTAGGGAGAGAGTGGTTTCAACTGATGGGTTACACTGATGCAGTCCCAGAAGCAAAAGTTATTTTCAAAAGATAAACTTGTCAAGAGCTTATCTGGATAAGTGTCTTCATAAACACTCCCAGGAGAGAAAAATAAGAAGAAAAAAAATGAAACGAGTTTCTTTATAAGCTAAAGCTAGATCATGCACAAGTTAAAAATAAGATTTTGGAGAAGTTACATGAGAGAACTTGTACAAATAAACTCACAAATGAGCTAATTTTAGCTAAGGAAGAAATTCATTTAATTTTTTCTTGTTTTTCTCTCGTAAAAGTACTTAAGGAGAAATTTGACCGAAATCTATAACAAAGTTGAACGGATGAACGATGTGACCATATCAAAGACTACAGAAGGTGCAACAGAGGCGGTTACAACTTGGATACACCTATTTTACACTTTCACATGTTGGATAAACTAGTACAATGTATTGATTAAATTAGTATAATTATTGATTAACTTCATATCTGAACCAATATGCCAATTGTAACACATCCAAACATTACATAACCATTAAAAGACCTTCTTAAAAACCTCCATAGTCATCACTAATATTGTAATAACATGAAAATTCAATGATCACATGGTTATGATGGAGACACATGTCATCCCTAATTTTTTTTTCAAGACCACAACACTTTGGTTAAACCAGTGCAATGTTTTAGTTAAATTAGTATAATAGTATAATTGTGAATTAAAGTCTAAGTAAGCAGAGTCAAGTTACTGTATGGAATTTGAGTGTTTTACATCTTTTGTACTCAATGTGAGAGAACATTCTTCTTTTTCTTTAAAGAAGTCAATATAGTGCATTTATCAAATAACCAAACTAGGACTAGAACTATACCTCCATCATTGAGTTGCACAGATACTTCATCTCCATTTTTCATGTCACACAAAGCACATCCACGCAGAACAAGACTCAAGTTCTCAATTGGTAAATTAACATTCCCAGCAACTAATCTCCTCAAATCACGCACCTATATGCGATTTAAAAGAAGCATAAGAAATGAAAAAATATCACCTATAGTTAACAAGATGGATCGTCAAACAAACTAATTAAAAGAAATGAAACCATAACCATTCTTCCCCAAAGAAAGGCAGGGTCAGAATCAACATAGCTTGATCACCTCGACCCCCCCTTCCCAAACAACACCCTTTTTGGAAGAACACAACATTAACAAATAAAAATAAAAATGTTCGCAGTTTGAGCTATGAAGGCACACTTGGCATAGTCCATGATTCGATTGCAACTAACCCTAGCCAAGTATCATTGTCATCTGCGAAAAGGGTATTAATTTTGATTCTTTTTTTGTTTTACCAACGCCCCAGAGAAAGAGGGGGCAATAACAGTGGATTAAAACGGTGTGAATTGAGATGGTGGAATTGAAAATGAAAAACGCAGAACTTGAGAATTGAAGGGGAAAAGAGGAAGTTAGAAGAGAAACCTTGATGGAGGAAGGAAGGAGGAGGCGAGAGGGGCGTGCAGGACCAATAGTTTTGAGGACGATCTCCACCTTCTTCTCCAACTCCTGTTCCTCCATGCCCATCTCTGAATCAAACCATGTACCACTCTACCATCACCGATACCAATTAATTAGAAAATGCTTTTGAATCAAATTCAATTTAATTCCATTAAAGCTAATTTATACGCATTAATAAAATCATTCCCAAAGAGATTCATAAATAAATTTTATTTTATCATTCTTTTAAATTAAACAGTCAAATTTATTGTCACTTTTGTTTTTAGATTATTGAAATTTTACCTGACCTGATACAGATTATTGAAATTATTGAAAAACTTTTAAATTTTTTATATGTTTCAGATATTAAACTAGATTTAAACCGTGATTACCCACGGTGGTTTGTATGTTTTTTATGTTTATAATTAAATAAAAGGTTAAATATGTTTTTGTCTCTTAACTCTTAGTAGTTAAAATTAGATTTAGTTTCTCGTTAAAACCTTGATTTAATTTAGTCCTTCAACTTTACAAATATTTGGATTCAGTCATTTTAACCAATTTTTATAAAATTTATTTAATATTTTAAACGCGTTTCATGAGAGCATGTGAGTTGTTTACTCCGCTTGACACATTTTTGTTTCAATATTAGCTAAGAAACTGTCTTGAAATAAGTTTGAAACATCAAATAAACTTAACAAATTTTTGTTAAGAAGACTCAATCCAAACATTTGTAAAATTGGAGGACTAAATTGAGTCAAGATTTTGGAGAGAGACTAATTTCAATTTTCACTTAAAGTTAAGGACAAAAACATATTTAATCCATAAATATATATATATATATATATATATATATATATATTAAAAAATCTTAAAGTTGAGAAAAAAATAATAAATAGTTTTAAGTTTATAATTAAGTTTTGAATTAAGTGTAAAATATTAATAAGTTTTTAAAAAATAACTCTAAATTATGATAATTTATTTAAAAGAAAGAGTGTGGTCTATATTAGAGTTTAAATATTATTGAAATATTATTTGTAATCTATTATTGTTATTTATTCAATAATAATAATAAAGTTGAAATATGTTTTTGTTTTTTAATAAATTATTCTAGAAAAAACAAAAGAGTAAAAAGGAAAATTAATTATCAACAAATAAATGGTAACGAAATAAATATGAATAAAATAATAAATTATAATTTAAATAACTAAAAAAAAGTAACATTTGTAAGATGTATCGGTAAAATAGAATAATAGGATCACATTCTTAATATACTCTTTTCTTATATTTATATTTATAATAGATTAACAACGAACCACAAATTTAGAGCTGAATTCAAATGTAACTTTTTTGTACTTCTGCTTATATGATATTGCATTTACATTCAAATACAAACAAAACTACCTAAAGTTCACGTTGATTAGTACCATTCGTGAAATCTATCCAATATTTTATTTCATAAAATAAATAAAAAATATAAATATTTTTTAATTACTATCAATTATAATTTTTGTCAATGATTTTTAGTGATCTATTCATAAAAATTTTGCAGAAAAAATAAAGAAAAAATGTAATTAACTTTTATATGAATTAAAATTATAATATGTAAAAGTTCATTTGTAGAAACGCTTTTAACTTCTATTTTTAATTAGTATACAAATTAATTTAACTTATTATTAAGTCAAACTCCTTTTTTTTCCAAAATTTTTTTATTAAGAAATTAATAAAAATAATTAAAGAAAATTTCATCCTTACAGAACATACGTATGAAACAAAAGAATAATTTTTGAAATAATAACAATGAGATAAGAAAAATAAAATATCTTCATTCGCAATTAATTTTTTATTTATTTTACACTGAAAAACGATTCCTTTTTTATAAAATTTACTTAAAGCAACACTACCCTAAACCCTAACGAAGCATTTAATTCTTTTGAAGAATTTATATTTCTTTGTGATGAAATCTTTTGTTTAGATAGAGAAATTCAAAAGTATTTTTTTAAAATATTTCAATGAGTTAAATAATAGAAATTCAAATACCCTCAAAATAGGTGGAATTTTAATTTCTCCTCATTGAATCTCACACTCAAGACATTTCAGGTAGAGTTGTCAATTTAGCCCAGTCCATAGATGGACTCAACGAGCTGGATTGACGACTAGACGAGCCAGACGAGCCGGGTGGGCCCAACGACCAAGATGGATTGGGCAAACCAGACGACGCAGACAAGTTGGACAGGCTTGACGACAGAAACAGGTCGGGCAGGTCCGACGACCCACACAGGCCAGACAGGCCTGACGATCCACACATATTGGGTTGGCCTGACGACATAAGCGGATCGGGCGAGACCGATGACCCAAACAAGTCAGACAAGCCTGAAGACCAAGATGGGTTGGGTAGGCCTTATGACCAAGACAGACCGAGCAGGCACGACGACCAAGACAGGTCAGATGAGCACGACGACCAAGACGAGTTGGACACAACACAAACAGGTTGGGTGGCTCTGACGACCAAGATGAGTGAAATAGTTCTGATGACCAAGACAGGCCGGATGACCAAGATAGGTACGCATAAACCGACGTAACAACTCTAACATGCCTTTCTGGCCCGTCGACTCGAAAAGCCTGATCAAATTGATGAACTTGGCGGGCATGACCAACTAGCATGTGTCGTCGAACTGGTCAGGCTTGTATGGATTGTCGGGCTAGTCCAGCTCGTCGGGGTTTCTCGGTCGACCTGGCCAGTCTGAGTCGTTAGGTCAGACCAGCTCGATTGGGTAATCAGGTTGGCCTGGTCCGACCATCTGAGTCCTCAAGCCCATTTCCAAATTTATCATAAATTCAGAACATAATTAAGTCTAAAATAAATATTGTTAAAATTAAATTTTATCTCATATGAAATTCAATTGTTTATCCAAACATGAAATTGAAATACAAGATATTTTAATTTCTTTATCGAAATAAGTTATTTAAAAAATGAAGGGAATTTAATTGCAAGCAATTCATATACAATACATTTTAATTTCTTAGTATAGTTCAAATGTTTCATCCAAATACAAAGTTAATTCCTAATATAATTATCTAATTTCATTTCGAAATTTTAAAAAGACCTTAGTTATTTATTGGTTTTTAGTCCTTTAATTTTTTTTAAAAAGACCCTTAGTTATTGGTTTTTCTAATTTAATCCTTTCATTTTCTTTGAAGACATCTAATTTGATTTTTTGACTGTTCACTAGTCCTTTAATTTTCAATCAACAATCTGCTCTTTATTTTCTTCATCCACTAAGTTCTTAGGTTTATTCTTCTTAGACTACCATTCATGGTCAAGCAGAAAATCACTGATTTTTTTTTCTAAATTAAAAGACTAAATTGGAAAAATTAATAACTACTGATTATTTTTAAAATTTGAAAGAAATTAGAGGACCAAATTGAGAATTAAACGTTTTTTAAAATGTTTTTTTTAAGAATCACAAATATTTTTTTTATTAGTTCATTGAATTCAAATGTGTATAGTTTTATTCATAAAGAGAACTTCTCATTCATACTTACATAAAAATATGTTTATGAAATTGCAGTGCTTAACTTTTTTATGATTTTATTTCTTCAATTACTTCTAATTATTTTTAAAGAATGTATCTTAATGTTAAACAATAAACTTATGATTACTTTGCATAAGTTGGAGTTCTTATGTTGTCTTATTCTTTTTCATCATATTCAATTCGTGTGTTACATAAAAAGAGAAGTTTTGGTTTAAGACGAGGGAAAGCGGATTTATTTTTGGTCTTCAAGCAATAACACCTTTTCCATTGAAATAGTAAATTTAGGGTTTAGGGTTGTGTTGCTTTAAGTAAATTTTATCAAAAAAGAATCGTTTTTTGGTGTAAAATAAAAAAAAAAATTGCGAATGAACATATTAGGAATTAAAGCTTTTTCAAAATTTCAGTTTACCTTTTACAAATTCCATTGAGCCGAAATGGTTTATAAGAATTCCCAATCCAGCTATAGACCAATTAGGACAATTGAAGGGCGTATTATATAGTTTTAAATAATTCAGCTACCATCGTCTTTAGATTAATTGTACCAAAATATTCGTAAAACTATATTAATCTATATTCAACTAATATAAGATTATTTCATTTTCTTTCTTAATTAGAATTATAATAAAAAGCAATTGTCTATCCTGAACCAATGCATATGATTTCATCACAACACAAGGGAATAGTTCTTTTTCTTGATTATTGTCATGCTCCCAATAATCCAATCCTTTTCTATCTATTTTCACAAAGATTCAATTATTTGCATTATGAGTATGATTCACTTCAAAACTGAAACAAGCAAAGGAGAAGTATATGCTAAGACAAGACTGCATTGGAGTTACAGGAAGCAGTTTGTTTCCTACGAAAATCATGCTGTCATTCATCTATTTTTCTTACATAATCTACAGCAGAATCACCATTCATATGGGTGTGACAATGTAAATTTTTTTAAAGCTTCTTTGCTTAAAAAGGAGGATGACAAATTCCATAACTGCATAGAAGTGGTCAAAACAGTATTGTTAACATAAGAAAATGTTCTACACTTACAACCGCACATGAAGTAACATAATACTGAGACAACACAATTGCCAGAGTCAAAAAACAACAAACGACCCAAGCATGTGGCCGGTGACAATATTTACATAGGGTTGCAGTAGTACAGTTTAGACAATACATAATCGGTTCAGTCACAACATTGTCATACAGAAAATTCAACAAAACGATAATCCATGAGTTACACACGAGCTAGTTTATCATCAAAACTGATCAGATTTTGAGATCAGGTGATTCAGCATAAGAAATCGAAATCAGCTCGGACCTAAATTTGTCATCTTTATCACGGCTTGGCATTGCAACCCCATCTGACTTCTTGCTCTCAGACACAGAGTTTGAATCCAGAGTCTTTTCAGGCAGAGAGTTAGAGATAGCAATAAGAGATTCACGTGCCACCTCTTTGGACTCCTTGGTCAATGATCCGTTATCCATATAACTATACCACTTTTCTTTTTTTCCTACAATTCAAAACCAAAATTCTCAGAGTTCATCCAATCCGAGGGATAAGATATTTTGAATATATGATGTGATATCAGATATTTTAAATTTATGTTGTGAAAGCAGGTGATCCTTGACTGAGTTTGAGGTCAAACTTGACAGGTGATATCAGATATTTTGGTCAAACTTGATCAACCCATTCAACCTGTTAGGTTTATTTGACCTCAAATTAACCACCAGATCAGGCGTGCTGTCCGGATTTTTCTACCATGTTTAAAATACGAAGACCTAATGTCTTCGCACCGTAAAGTGGATTCATAAGCATAGCAAACTAAAACACCAATGTCATAACTTATAAGGATGAGCCAATAAGAGAACTCAAGCAGTCAAACAAGATCAGCACCACAAGCACGCCCAAAGGTTTGAGGTCAGTTGGTGATTTCACTTAAAAATTAACAAAAACTTTCAAAGCACCAAAATATTTTGAATTGCATATAGCTACTTCCATACCTGTCTTTAAATGTTTCCAAAAGAATCAAAATCCACAAGAGTACAGGAAAAATTAGGAGAGAAACGTCTTTTGCAAGTCCAGCATTCCAAAAGTAGCAGTGATGATTCGATTGGTATGACTAACCAGTTAACCTCTTCAATGGACATAATATCACTAAATTTGTTCTTCTAATCTAATCAATCTAGTGAATTCAACTAGTACTCAGAATGACATTCCACCTGAAACAAAAAGGCATGTATCCCCTACTTAACATTCGATATCTAAGATCAAACATGGTTCAGTATAGAATATCCCCTTTCTTCTATTACTCAATTTTTAGAAATTTCATAACACTATTTGAGAAAATATGAATTTTAATTTAAAATCTAATCCAATTATATAGATTTGAATCAATAAAGGTTAAACTATTTTTCTTAAAATATAAACTTAGATTTAAATCAATATAATTATACAGATTAGATTTTAAAATATTCAATGCACACCCCTGCATAACAGTAACATATGCATCTTCATCTTCGTAATCAATATAACATTTCTTATCCAACTACACAGGTCCACTAACATTTTGCCTCCGCTGTTCCTTGAGTTAGGTCTTTTCAGTTTTTGCCTGGTCTCAATCTATGACAAGAAAATGAATCTACTTTTTACTCAAGCATATGTTTTTCTCTTTTTATGGTATCCTTTGTTGCCGGTAGTCTTGAATCAAATAGGCTATAAAGTCCATGAATCAAATACAATCAAATTTTACTACCCAAAAAGAGGGACAGAAAAAGGAGAATGAAAGAAAATTATATGCCAACTACAACCATATCCAACAGCTCTTACTTCTTCAGATTCGCACGAGCAAGAACAGATTCCAACATGTATTGTAATACTTTAATATTTAGAATTATTGCAAGATTCTTATGGTACCCTTACCAATAATAATTAGCGAATAGTGATCCATATTTAGTCATGTTCCCATTCAACTAAAATAAAAGTATAAAAATACAAAAACAAGTTTATATTTTAATATACATATGAAAAAATCTTAATTCGCAGCTTATTATGAACAAGGGTACACCATATACAAAATAGAAACGAAACCTCCTAAAATTATCCAGTTTAGCTTTCAGAGGCACAAAAGTTTTCTATTTACATTGAAACAGTTGATATAAGCTATCTTAACCAGAAAAACTTCGCCTGTGAATTTCTTCCAGTAAGCATTAAACAGCGCTTACTTTTGTTTTTAGAGCTCTAGACTATATGCATAATACAGGTTTTGCAAAGCAGTTGATTCAGTCACATCAAGAAGTGAAACAATGATTCAGTCACATCACTCTAAGCAAAAACCAAAGAAAAGAACATGAACAATAGTTTTTTTCTTTACTTAACATATACCTAGCACCACGTATCCAATTATTTTGAACAAAAAGGGTGGGGTAAGTAGCCACAGCATGAAATTGAAACTTGATTATCAAATGTTAAACCGAATAACTAATTTATCTCAGAAACACTAAAATTCAATATCATATTAATCATATGCCGAAGTAATCTGAACTCGTAAGTTACTTTGAGATTGTCACGAGCAATTTTTAGTCCATAAATTGAATCATCTGGAATTATCCATTAAGTTACTTCGAAACTGCCAAGAAAAATCGCCGCAAACAATTTTTTCTTTTAATTGGAATCATCACCCTGAAACCGAGTCAACCTGATCGATTGCAGTGGATTTCTGCAGCAGGTCATGAAGCCTCAGAATCAAGGAAAGAAATCGAGAAAAAAAGCGTTAATTTGGCATTCATGCAAATGTTATTTCCAATTCTTTGTGCTGATGTGTTTTATAATCCCCAATCGGAGAGAAAACACGATGAGGAAAACAGGGAGAAAAGAATCACAAAAAATGAGCTGAATCTATGTACGAGTAACAAGAGATTAGATTGCGAAGAGTTAGAAAGATAAATTTTGGGGACTTAAGGGAAAAGAAGGGTGGTATTCGTACCTTGGAAGTTAACGAGAAATAGGAAGAAAGGTTGAGAGAGAGTAGATGTAGGACCCTTTCTTTTCCAACAACACCAACCTACGACTTTGTAAAAATGAATCTCATGGGAGCGATTAAGATTCGGGATTTGCAATTTAAGGGACAATCACACGCTTTTCGGCTTTCGTCAGAATCCTGCATGTTTCGATTTCCCCCAAAATTATCATTTGTAAAAATAACCAACTACAAATCCATTATCTTAAACCAAACTTGTTTTTATATTTATCCAAATAATTCCAGAGTAACATTTTTTATTTTCCAAATTTAAAATTACTTTTTTAATCATGTGATTTAACAAAAAAAAAGTGTTTTTATTTGGGTTGGATTTGAGTTCATAAAATAAGGTATCTAAAATTGAGGACTGTTAAGGATAAAGGTAGACTTATCCCTACTCATCTCAGTAGTTATGTCCTCGGCAGTATAATCATTGTTGTTTAAGATTCTAACAATACTAAATATACCACTTTTTAAATTATTTTTATTTAGATACTTTTAATTTTGTAATAAATGTTGAAAGTAAAGAAATTAATTTATTTGAGAATAAATTGAGAAAAAAAGGACTTGATTGAAATTTGAGATCATTGCATAATTTGGAAGAATTTTGTTTATATAGCTAAAACTACGAAAAGAATTTTAGTTTTGACGTGGTTTGATCAGAGAGAGACTATTGAAATGATAAATTATAGAAACTAAAAAAATTCATTGTGGATTTGAAAGAATAAAAATAACTTCAAATTTAAGAGGTTAAAAAAAATTTGAACTTAAAAATTTTCTTCACATTGTTATTGTTGTGTACTCAGCACCCACTTTCATTCGCATCCACGAGTGAAGCTAGTGGTAATTGTTGTGTATTAAATATTTCTTTTATTTAATTATATTTTACTTTCAACACATACACACTTCAATCATTTTTTTAAATATATCGATTTATTAAAATCATTAAAATACTTCTTGATCAAAACCAGTCCATCTTGATGATAAAATCATTTAAATTTTGCACTCATTTCTTTACATTTCTCATTCTCTTCTTCTTAATGCCAATTTCCTTTTTTTTACTATTTTTATTCCTCTTTTTATTTGTCACTTCCTAATCTAGATAAATGTTTAAAAAACTATTTAAAATTACACTAACACTTTCTCTTTAGTAACAAAAATATTAGTTTATTTGAAATAAAACATAAACTCTTTTTCTAATTTACTAAAGCTTTTTTTTTGTACAAGACTTTCTTTTAAACTTTTATAGTCTCTCTTAAAAGAAAAGTCATATTTCTTCTTCTTTTTCTTATTCAACTTTATTGTTTCTCTGTTCCTCACGCATCAATCTCCTTTCATTGAAATACTCAATTTCACCCACTCTTTGTAATAACATAATTTCCAAAATCAAAATTGATAATATTTTATTATTACACTTAATGAAAAAATTGTAATCTAACGCAAGTGGTATGAAAACTTGTTTTTGCCTTATAAGCACCTCTTCATTATACAAGAACAGAAGTTCAAGAAATTAACAGAAAAAGAAAGACGAAAAAATAAATTGGGAGAAGAATTATTGCCACAAATCTATAGCTATAATCTTTGTTAATTGATTAATAAATTGTGTGGATAACATGAAAAAGTGTCGTTAGACTTTTATAAAGTAGTAACAAATTAATACTTAGGAATCAAATGTCATAGCCATAAGTGTGAACATCATCTCATTTTCATGGAAGTTTCTAACAAATCCAAACAACAAGTAATCAAATTTGTGATGATAATCCTCAAAACAAATCTCGTTTTATCGTTGACTCCACCGACCAAAGGTTTTATCTACTCTTCTTGCGAATTGTCGTAAGCTATTATCTTTTTTTTGAAACTGTTTGCCTCTATGCTCTGTTTCATCTATGTGAATAAAAGATTCAATCTTGACCTTTCCTTCAACATGGTTTGCAAGGGTGAGATGTTTTGTTTTATTTTTATTTTTATTATTATTATTATTATTATTTATTATTTCATCTGATTGTAAGTTGGACAATATCGTTAGGATCGATATCTATATTTTTTTAAAGTATTTTTCATTTTAAAATATTGAACTTCTTCGTAATTTAATCTTAAAAAAAATGTGAAGAGATGAGTTAATATGAATTTCGTCGATACGAAAACACTTCCCACTGCATATTATTATTCCATTTTTTTTTTCAACATTATTTTTATTGTTCCAATTGGTGAGCTAATTAAAATACTTTTCTCTCAATCACCTGCACTTCTAAGAATTCGGATTTTATCTTAGCTAATTCAGACACACAAAAATTAAGAATATTACTATTAAGTTCTAATTTCCATCCATAAATTATGTTGTTAATAACATTCGATAGTACACGAAGTTCACAAACCAGTTTTTTAAATATTCCACTAGGAACTTTGAACAATACTTTTTTTTTAAATTGTTCTTTTGAATTCTATATACGTTGGTCACATATACAGTAAAAACACGTTTAGAAGGTACCTTAGTTTATGGACATAGATATTTTACCAATTCTCTAAGCCTGCTATATTCAACAAAAAAGAAAATGAAAATGAATGTTCTATTATTACATATCATTCACTATTTCTTGACTAATCAAGAGTTAATTTTAAATTTAACTTAATTTTAATTAAATAAGAGGTTAAAAAATAAAATTTGCACCTATTTATATATTTAAAGTTAAATTTATTTTTAGGTGACATGAGATCTTCAACTACCAATTTTGTTATTAACCGGTGTTGACAAAGAAACCCTAGTGTTTGATAAGATCAATAGCATAATTGCTAACTTATTTAACTATCTTATAAGTTAGTCTTATCAGAACACAAAAGTATTTGGTAAGTATCTCAAAGTGGATTATTTCATGAGCTTTTAGCTTATAAGCTACTTTTCGGTTAGAAACTTATTTAGTTTTTATAATTTTATATTTTTTTTATGCATACTGTTATTTATTTTAATTTTATGGAGACATTTTTACTATACTTTTTTTTTAATATTTCTTGATTTTGTTTGTACAATTTAAATTAATTTTTTTTAACAATAATAAAAAATTTACTTATTATTATTTATATAAAATTACATACAACTCAAATTGTAAAAAAAAAATTAATGTAACAATAATTTGGATTGTGAAATAAAAATTTTGGCTTTAAATATATAAACAAAAATTACATTTCATTAATTATGATTAGATGAATCTGTTTAAATAAAATGACTTGTCAAAATAAAAGTATATACAATTTTTTAAATATATATATATATATATATATATATATATATATATATATATATATATTTATTTATTTTAATAAATCTAAAATTATAATTACACAATAATATATTTTCCTTATAATAAAATTTTCATAACTATATTGTTTTATATCATTAATTTACTAAACACTTCAATCTTATAAACTAATTTACCAATTTAAAACTTATAAACTAAGATTTTATTGTATAAAGTTAAATTGTTAATTATTATTATAACTTAACTTATCAATTATTGGTTAACTTATTGATTACTAGCCAATTTATTAGCTATGAGCTAACTTATTAGTTACTTTTACCAAATATACCTATAAAATTTTGGTTTTTCTCCTTATAATTTTTCGTCATAACTGCGTGCTATTTTTTCGTTTCTAACATTTACTCTTTTCTACTCCCTCTTCCAAAGTGACAAATCTTGTTGGAAAAGTCACTGTTAAAAGACAAGTCTATCCTTAAGAAAAGAGAAAAATACCATGAATGAAAATAAAGAAAAATATGTTAAAAGTGATAGAATAAAATATAAAACGAAATATGAGAAGAGATAAAGAGATGATAAGAGAACTTTAAAGAAAGGTATAATGAAAGTTGAATTGAACTTGAAGATAAATAACCTAACACAAAAATGGCTTTTGGATCTCGAAGATCTAAAGAGCCAGGTACTTTCAGGTAACAAATAGCCATGTAAACTGAAAGGACCAAATGTTTTTCTTTTTTTCTTAGTCTCCGGAAAAGTGAATCTGGAAGGTTTTAGATTTTATATTCCTGAACAGGAAACTCTGAAATTGTTTTGAGGAAAATGCTAATGAGTGCCCTAAAGGCACCGGTTTAGGAATAATAAATATATTTTGATATCATCATTTTTACATTAAAAGCTGAAATAATTAAAATAATATAAATATACATAATAAATTTTATAAAGACAAAAATACCCTTTTAAATGTGTAGACAATAACTCTTACTGTTACAAAACAAGTTTTTGGAATTTTTAAGGTTTCTACTAAAAAGAAAAAAATCAATTAAGTCTTAAATTGACACTTTAATTTTTCTTTTTTTGTAATAATTTTTAGATGTTTAACAGTATATTTTGTTGGTTTTTCTGTTAATTTATACTTTCTTATGTTATTTTTTTGAAGTTTTAGATATTTAACACTATTTTTTTGTTGGTTTTTTGTTAATTTAAATTTTAACAACATTAAAATATAGTTATTTTATTATTTAATTAGTTTTTAAATTTTATTTGTGAACATTAAATAAAATATTAAATACACATGTACAATATTTATGGACATTTTTTTTTATAAAAAAAATAAAGTTGCATTAATGGTTATTAGGTCAGGTTTTATTTAATATTATACTTATCTATGTATTTTTGTAGGATCCGATGTATATTAATTATTCTTAACCAGTGTCCTTAAGGCACTGGTTAGCAAGTCCCTTGTTTTAAAGACGTTGCGAAAAAGTTTTAATTTTTATAGTTACAAAAAGAACATTCCGAAACAGGTTTTGAAATGTTTATTCTGAAATTTATTACAGATTCTTCATCCCTGAAATATTCTGAAAGATTTTTAAATAACATTGTAGTGTAACTTTCATTCTATCAAGAGTCGATCAAGTAATTTTCCAAAGTAATTATTAGGGCGAGTTTCTTTCTTCGCCACCTTTCGTTTTCCCTTTTTAAACCATTTTTCTAAATGGATTCTACCTCTAACAGTTTCTTTCTTCCTCGTTCTTTGTCCGTAGTCTTCCTCGAAAATATAAGTTTGTTCTCTGGTTCTGTTTTACTATTTTCATTCATTATTTTCTTTTCCATCAATACACAATGAAACCTAGTTTTCAAGAGACACTTGTTTATGTTGTTTTTAAACCTTTCTTTATATTAACTGTGCAGGTACCATGCACACACACACAAACTACATTATCTCATGATTGTGGAAGACACTAAATTATGATCAGTTAAAGGTGATTAGTGATGGGTGCAACATTACTCCTGTTAATGACGAGCAAGTGATGACATAAATTGACGAATCAGGAGTATTCACGTGAAGAAGTTGGAAACTGAGCCTCGAAGGAGAAAAAGGCAATGGAAGATTGAAGGTTCAGAAGATGAGAGGATTTGAAGCGAAAGAGGTGTGAGAGAGAGAGGGACAGCATTAATAGACCGACCACCAAGGTTTGGAGTAAAGTTCACACAAACCAGAAAAAAAATTTACAAAATTTTCAATTTTAAATGTTGTTTGAAAAATAACCTACTAAGCTTTCATAAGGTTGAAAATTATTTATAGTTAATATATAAAAAAGTCAATTTTATACGTGATATTAAGAAAAATCACTGAAAAACTGAATTCCTCCCTCAAAACTCCCCATCCAAACACATTGTTATTTTCATATGGAGAAAATTAATGCTACAGAATTCATATGTATGGGAAAATCTATACTGTAATATTCCTGGAGAACATCTTAAAGCAGAGTTCTTTTGCTTGCCCCTGAAACTAGCACCCTACATATTCCTACTCTAGCAAGTACAAATTATGGCAAAATAGCATATTCTTTTATGCCACTCGGCTAGTTTAGAGAGCAAAGAACTGCAGATAAGAAAATTAACCACGCCAGCTGTTAGACCTCTTTGCTTCAAAAGCAGCACCATCATTGAGCATGTCATGTGCATCAGTTTCCATTCCCAGCTTTGAGAGAGCCAGAGCCTGCAGATAGAATGCAGTTGGCCAATCAGGTATGCATACCTGTGCCTGCATTGCATCCCTTAATGCAAGTTCTGCTTGATCATTCATCAAGTACGAGAAGGCTCTCCTTGCAAACACAGTAGCAGAAGGAACAGACATCATAACCACCAACTGTTTCAATGCAAATAAATAAAGGACAATCAGAATAGGAATGTGTAGAGAGACACAGCCAGAAACCTGTCAAAAAAATGTGGAACAGTGAACCTACCTTAGAATAGTACTCAATAGCATTTTTGAAATCCTTGTCCCTGAATGCAATATCCCCAAACTTTTTAGTGTTCAATATATCTTGCACTTGCTGTGTCCATTCTTGGAATGAAAGCTGCAATCACAGCTTTAGTTAATAGACAAAAGCAACAACCAAAAACCAGTGAACAAATCCAACTCAGTATAGGGTTTCCCTGTAGTAACTACCCATACTTGACTTGCAGGCCACTATGTGATTTTTGACATACCTCATTTTCTGCACCTTCTTCATCTTTATAACCTGTTTTTAACAATATATCATGCACAGCAGTAAGATCCATTCTGGCACAAGCCTTTCCAAGGGGAGAAAGCATGGTTGGTAGCACTGCTGTGTTTTTAGTTAGGCCCATCAACACATGAGATGCTACCTGTAAAAAGGAGGAGGGTGATTCAAAATGATGAACAAATACTTTACAAGCAAGAGAAGGGAAACCTGGAAAATGAAGTTGAGCAAAATTGAAATGGAGATAAAAGGACAACAAATGAAAGCGGAAGCTCAACATTGAAAGCTAAAACGAAAACTGAAAACCTCTTTTTGCTTCTGAAGAGGTGTGACGGAAGTAAGAAGAAACTTAATTTCAGGTCGTTCTCTGGCCTCAAACTGAAGACATTTTGAAGCAAGCTCAACCAACTTTGTTGCATCATCGTTCGCATATTGCCCTTCCAGGGAAGAGTCCATCAGCAACAGAACATTCTTCCCTCTAATCAGGTCCAAAGCCTAAAGAACGAAATCATTCCCTCCATTCAACTTCATATGATTTAACTAAGTAGCAAGAATAGGCGTATATGTATCAAGTCAAAACATAAAAGGAATTCAAATACTAATGATGCAAACCATTCATTTCCAATTCTATGCGAGCATAAACTCAGCAACCAGAAAGCAATCTTGAAATCCAGCACCATGTAGAAAGATAATAACTCTTTACCAACATATGTTCCACGCATATTTCATCAATCCAGTATCTCATGACAAGGCAATACGCTCGTGAATTGGATAATCATATAATTCACATATCAAACATCAATGGAGTCCAGAAAAATGTAGGATAATATAGAATGCTTAGCATATCTAACAAAACAGAACAATGAACATTCTTAAACGAATGCAGAGAGTTCAAATTGAAACATACATGGCTAGGGGGAATGTGCTTGCCACTTAAAAGATCCAGAAGAACAGTTCCATAACTGTAGATCACACTCTCCGGGATTATCCTGCCTGCAGGTGTCATTGGAGTACCATATTGTCATTAATTATACTTAGCAGCAAGACTTCTGATAAGAGTTCTGAAAGAATCAACGAATCCAGCAAACATTTTTATTCTTTTTAGACTCTAAAGAACGCATTGACAAAATAAAATTCTGCTCTATAATTCATGTCCCATCCTTGTTCTGAATTCTATAACAAACAAAAGTAAACGTTCAACCATCATCAGTTATCCACGAAAACACATGTCAGCAAATATAGTACCTGTTCGCAAAAATTCAGGTGGAGTGTAAGCTAAATTAGTACTGTAGCTTTTCCCGTCTCGACTATTTTTCATAAGCCCAAAACTAGACAAACGGGGATCACCATCCTGACAGAAGTGAATAAGTTAGCAACAAATTTCAATAGCTAATTTACACATGTACTAACGAACAAATGAAGTTCATGGCATTTAACATTCTTTGTGAATATAGTGGCAATTAGGCACCACCTATGATGTGGAGAAGACAACATTGAAGTATCAAAGTCACACAACAAGCATATGGGATAGATATACCAAAGCAGGAAAGTGCATCAAACAGAAAATGTTTCACAATGCTTAAAATATGGTGACAACATTTACAAAACAATGATTTCATCACGATAGGTTCATAATCACACCTCATCAAAAAGAATCCTATATGCATTCAGATCATGATATATTTTCCGGTTTTCTATGCTGCAATGATCTAGTGCCTGCGCAACATGGTATGCAACTCTTACACGCATTTCCCATGGTAATGGTTGCTTGTCCCCTGACAGAAACAAAGAATTCATCAACAAAAAATTAAGTAAACTAATAATCAAACTACCGTTGTCAAGTGAAACAGATATTATGATAGAACAGGACTAAGAAATAAGGCAATAAAAAAATGTCACGCTTTCTACAAAGATAAAGGAATTAACATTGGATTTGTCTAGAAAGCTTGAAAAGTTTCGTTATACATTTTTTGGTACGATTATGTTACGATTTGCAATGTATGCAGTTATTTAGTGACAATAGTGGAGAAGAATAACAGAATTAAAAAGAATTACTTTCTATTCTACTTCTACGTTGGGGTGAAGTTCTTTGCTACTTGATGGTGTTCAGCTAATGTAGCAATGTCCCTTTCAGAGGGGTTGCTTAGTTGGATATGCAGAGATGTCGGTTACATTTGCTTGACTAATCAAATAAAGATTAATTCCACGGGCCCAAATCTCTTTGGTATGTAACTACTAGATCAGATAAGGTTAAAGCTACCAAAGTTCAGGTACAAAAAAAGGACTTCGTCAGTTGAGCTATGCTTGGTTTGGGTGAATATGAAAGGTGGAAACTGACAATAACTAGATTTTATTGTGTTAAAATGCAGTACCTTTCTGCAATCTTATTTTCCAAGTGTCCATTTCACTCCAACAAAACCATATGGCCTTGAAAGCATGAGAATTGTATAACTTATATTGACCAACAACAGCTAAATAAATGTATCATTTCTGTCTCAGTAAAAACATATTAGCTCTTAGAATATGCTGTTCACGGATCCAGCAAACTAACACAAATGTGGTAAAAATTTAAGACAGGCAGTCCTGTCTTTCAAGAAATGAAAGCAAGGACTCCCTACCAGATCTAAAGACAGTCAGTCAACAAGGAGAATGACAAGAGAGGGAAAAAGTACTATAATTAATAAAGAGCTTTAATGACTGCTAACAAAGATAAATGTAAAGATAAAAGAGAAGTACAATGAAAGAGATGTTTGGACAAAGTATCATTTGGCATGTACTCAGCTACCAAGAGCCTTTCATCTCCTTCAGCACAACAGCCAATTAGATTCACCAGTCTCTTGTGCCTCACTTTCCCAACTCCAGCTGCTTCTGCCTGACCAATCAAAACCATTAACAACAATAGCTTGCATTGCCAGATTAAATATCACAGGGTAAAAAATGCATGAGGGAAAATGTTTAAAATTAAGAGAATCTAAAATTTTATTTCCAGTCAAACCCCAGATATGCACAAGAGAATCCACAAAAATTAATTTCAAAAAACAACTAAATATTGTTTGTCCTTTCTTCCTCAACCGGCAACCACACTGAGGGCTAATAAAAGTTGTCCATTTCACTCACCATAAACTGTTGAGCATCAGGCCAAGACAGTTTTGAGAACCGTTTCACAGCAACTAACCGATTGTTCTCTAGCTTCCCTCTGTAGACCACATTGGGGGCTTTCTCCCCACTCTCAGAAACAATGTAATCTGTGTTGAACTCATTTGTGGCCCTTCGAAGTTCACTCAGACCGTACTCTTTAAATGCTGGAACCTGAACCTCTTGATCAACATCATCCCCACCACTCCCTTCAAAATCAACACGAAACAAAAACAAACTAAAGACCCAAACTTTCTCAAACAAACACAAAAAAAACCGAAAAGAACCATGTCCATTGAGCTTCAGAACCCATCAATGCAAGATTTTGACAAACCCCACAACAATAAAAAGGGTAAACAAACATTTCCACGCCGTAAAAACCAAAAGGGTGTAAAAATCCCAAGAGCAAAACGCAAACGCAGAGTGAAGTGAAGGTGAAAAGAACTAAAGGGCACCTGGATCGGGTTTTTTTGAGTCTGGCAAGGCAGTGGGAGGGTCTTCAGGAGAGTGAAGATGAGCGGTTTTGGAGTGTAGGCAACCCATGGCTATGATTGGGAAATGATTAACTAATATCGCAATGTAATAAGTGGGGTGTCAACATAGAAAAAAAGGTTGTAAAAGATATTAGATTGGCATAGGGGGCATGATGATATAGGGGAGCAGAAGCAGAAAAAGTGATGGTTCTATGGTATGCGTTTGATATGATAACCGGAAATGCAGCAAGTGACTGAGTCGCTGCTACTTTTCTTGTTGCAGCGGCGGAAACACAGCAAAGAGAGAGAGAGAGAGATGAAAAGGCCAAAACCCAAAAGGTAAGTAAGTAAAATGAATCAGTATGAAAAAGGAGAGAGGAGCAAGGATGAAAAAGGAACAGAGAAGGTCACATGACAGTGTCTATGATGCAGCACGTGCTGCCCCAGGTGGGACTGCAAAGGAGTAAGAAGTAAGAAGTGAGAAACATTTTCCAATGGCACTTCATAAATTATTATTATTATTTTTTAACTTTGGCGTTGGAGAGTTGAAAAGTTACAATTTACAACGTGAGATGTTAACGTAAGAGACATGTTATTGTGTGGAACCAGTTTGTTTGTTGTTGATTGTTCTCCTCCATGTTTTAAGGGTAGTGTTGTGATCAAAAGTGAATCACCTTTGTTTTCTCTCATGTGTTTTCAACTTCAGCGAACAATAATGGTCACAAGCAGATTCAACTTTCGAAGTTGTTACTTTCCCTTTGCATCCTCTGCAAACTTTATTTACCAATTCAGAACCTTCCGTAATTTCAATTTCAATCCACCAACTCTTCAATTTCAATTTCTTTTAATACAAAATTAAATGATTTTGACTATAATTTTTACCATTTGGCTAAAGAGTTAAAATGCAAATATTCAATGCCAATTAAATGTTTACATTATTTTCAATAAATATTTTCAGGCTATGAATTTATCCAGTGGGGGCTTTATTAACATTTACCTTCGAATAAATGCACTTGGCATCGCATGATTGACTAACGGGTATTTTTTTTCTTCCTTTTTTTTATTATTTAAAGTTGCTATTCCCAGCTAGAAATTCTGACGAAAGGAAACGTTTTTGCTTTGAAGTTCGAACTCGAAAATATTCAACTAGATGAAGCTGAAAACACAAGAAATAACTCCAAGTCAAGCCAACGCATGTACAAAAAAGTGTGAGAGAGAGAGTTATGTAATAAAAATATGATTACTATACAATAGGAAAGATAAATGGGAATTCATGTAACAAAACCACGCTATTATTAGTATTTTAGTTCTTAAAATTATTCCAAATATGGCTAAATACGTAAAAATATATTATATTACCACTGTTTGTAAAAGGAATATTGATTAAATAAAAAAATAGACAACAAAGTAAAGATAAGATAAATTTAACTAAATAACAAAACGAAAGTACAATTAATAACCAAAATTTCCAAAAAGAGATTGATTGTAGGATCTACAAAATTAAATTTATGTGACAAGTTTGAGTATAATTAATATCCCTAAATCTTCGTTCACTATAAGCAAATTATATAATTATGTGAAAAAAATTATAAATGTGATTTTTAGTTATTAGAAAAAATAGTCAATTTTAATAATATGCTATTATTTAGCAGAGGTTAATAACATCGTACTCTCAAAATGAAAGCTCACATTCTATTAACTAATAATGAGATCATGAAAGCGAAAAAGTATAAATGCTTTAATAATAGTTGCATGATATGAGATAAAATAATATGTGGATTGTCCCTCCTTAATTATATAGTGATCATCATAATAAAATAAGAAAAGCCATATCTCACGTAAAAAATGAAAAATTACTCCTTTATAATATTTTTTAAAATCTTAGATTATGTGTAAGCTATCCATCTCCCAAAAAAGCAATTGAAGATACAGTGTGACTCTAAAACAACACTCTTTTTCCTTTTAAAATACATTAACCATTTTTAGTAGGTAAAAAAGTTACATTTGTATCATTCAAAACTATTTTTAGAAATAATACAGAAAAGGGTGTTCCCTTATTTTTCCTTTTGCTTATGCCTTTTTATCACTGATTACAAGAACATGTTTTATAATCTCGTGAATGAAGAGTGTAAATAACATTTCTTAATCTCCATATTTTAAACAAAATGCAATAGTTAAACTAAAATTTTACTTGGTACATAATGAGTCAAAATCTTTTGTAGATCTTAGTTCTTCTTCTAAGATTAATTACATTTAAATAATATGTAATACAAAGAGAAAACATTTACTTGTGATTTTTTTATAGATTTAATTACTCTTTTACTCCTTATTTTTGTCCAAAAATATTAAATAGGTCCTCCAAATTTTTTAAGTTCAAATTTAGTCACGATTTTTGAAAAATTAATGCAATTTTGTCCTTTTCGTTACATTTCATAAAACGAATCAATGATTTTTTTTATCAAAATTGGCATTATGATTATGTTAATTACATCAATAAAGAAAATTATCCTTATTAACAACTTGAATTTTGATGAAAAATCCTTGATATATTTCAAGAAATTTAATGAAAAGAACCATATTGCATCAATTGTTTAAAAATCGGACCAAATTGAAACTTAAAAAAGCTGAAGGACCAATTTGATATTTTTGGACAAAAACAAGGACCAAAAGAGTAATTAAACCTTTTTTATACTAGTTCATATGTAAATAGCATACTACTTTCAATTCTCAATCAACAAATTGAGTTTTATTAAGTAAACTATCGTACAAAATACAAACAAGTTTTAGTTGGACTATAACTACTATTAACCATTCCATGTTCTTATTGTATACATCGTGCTGAGCAGGTAATTTCTTCTCTAATTGGGATTGGGTGTAACTTCTAAACTTTTTGTACTACACTTGATTATATGTTTATTATGTTCTTGTTTTATATGTTAGTTATTTTGTTTGCTTTTGTTGCTTTGGTTACTTGGCTCATCATCATATCTCATCAACACTAGATGCAAAGACATCTAGTAGTGTTTACATCTAATCAATTTTTTTTAATGATTGGCATATACTAGACACGAATATGCAACTTTAGTTGGTTTAAAAAGTTTTGTTCTTAATACAAGGGTTCCTCCACCTGGATGGGAACACCCTGCTTTTGACACTCCTAGGTTCTAATTCTCATACATGAAATTAGAAATACAAGTAAGGGTATTTTCAGGAACACTAAAATAAAGAACATAATTTATAGATAATTAAGGGCAGTGTGGTTGAGTTAAAGAAGTCAAGTTCAATCTCAACGTCTTGAATCAACGTCACTTCTCTCAATTTTAAATTCAGTCAGTTTTTAAGTTATTAAATCAAACATTTGATATTGTTTCATTGTCAAACTTGAAGTAGATTATAGACTATTGATTTATTTACCAAATCTCTATAGATACGACCTTGTTGTACTAGAATTGATCCAGTGCACTTGCTAGACTAAACCACACACCCATGACTGGGTGGCAACAATAATTCAATTGAAATCAAAGTGAAATAAGACGAACCTCCAATAGGTTTGTGTATGTTGGAGAATAAAGTTGATAAAAACTCAATTGAAACATCATCAACACAACCTCCTCAGTTTAATGTTGTCTCAATTTCATTGTCAAGTACCTTTTATAGTAGATATAATCAACTACTTATTATTTTACTCCCTAGACTCTTCTTGTATTTTATAGATAATAGTTGCTATATTTTCCATAAAATTTTGGATTGAATTTATTATGCAATATCATTTGAAAGATTGTATGCAATTTTTTGTTATTTGAAAAAAATAAGGAAAAGGAAAAAGTACAATTGAAAAAAGTGATATGGAGAAACATGACGGTGGCATCAGACAAGTATGATGGTTAGGGATATCACTGGCATATTAGGATATCATAAAACTACAATTTTTACCACTATAACACTAAAACAAACCTCTATTTGTATTTTTCAGATGAGCAAGATTTTCATATTAGTAGCAAAATGGCTAACTGCTGTTCAGTGAGGGGAAAAATGATATGTCAATTAAAGATTTATAATAACTTAAAAATTAGGATTCAAAATTGAAGTTAAGGTTAAAAAAGTTAAAATTAGTATTAAGGTTTATAATAAGCTGAAACTCAAAATAACCTACAGAAAAAAAAAAAAAACAACAAACAAAAAGAAAAAAAA
>Ga0209589_1003470_pt1 | contig 27519 bp, 19 predicted proteins | sample CowpeawhiteBW_FD_187525 | JGI IMG/M metagenome (GOLD analysis project Ga0209589, IMG submission 187525) | Root nodule microbial communities of legume samples collected from California USA - Cow pea white BW (SPAdes) (version 2) | ecosystem: Host-associated > Plants > Roots > Nodule | place: USA...
TATATATATATATATTCACACACTCACACTCACACCCATCCACACATGTACACGTGCAACATAATATTTGAATGAATATAACTTAATCAATAAGAGTGTCTATATCATGTGATGTTATAAATGAAAGAAGATTTTTTGTGCATTATGTATTGCATCTTTTTTTTTTTAATTATATATATACTCTTAATGAACATAAGTGTTCATTAAGAGTGACTTATATACTTATATTTGTTGATAATAAGTTCATGTATTCATTTATAATCGAATTGTAATTAGTGAAACTGGTTAAGAATTTCATAAAAAAATTGAACCTAACACAAAAGTTAAGATGAACTAATATAAAATTGTGTCATTCTTAATATATATAAACAAATGACATGTAATTCAATTATTTAGGGTGTGTTTGTTTTCAAAGATGGATTTAAAATAAAATGAGTGAATGAATTTGAAGAAATATAGTGGAGAAAGTAATTTTATTTGAAGGGATGAAGAGGTCAAAGGTAAGGGGTTTGAAGATAAAGGTAATGAAAACTTTCAAAGAATTTGATAGATATTATAAATATAAAATAATATTTTAATAGATAAAATTGTTATATTACAATTTTATCCTCTGTTAAAATTAGTATAAAATAAAATATAATTATTATTATTAGTTTTGGTATTATTATTAATATTATTATAGTTAATACTATTATTATTATTATTATTATTATTATTATTAAGTAAAAGCATATTTTTTAAGTTGAAAATTTAAAAAAAAAAAAAAAATTAGGTAAATGCATATTGCTGAACTATTTCAAGCAAACAAAGTTTATCCGCCCTTATCCATCCTATTAAACAATAAATCCCTAAAACCAAACACAACATCACTCTTGATTGAAAAATAAAAATCATGTTTCACTCTATCCTTTAAAGATATGTTTATTTTAATATTTTTTTTAAAAATCCAAATCACTTTTTTATTTTTATTTAATATTGTGCTTACATATTTAACACTTCATTTTTTTAAATTTTGTTAGAAATAAATTTAGTCACAAAGTTCAATTAATTTGGAAGTTGCAATAAATTATTATTTTTTAACTCTAATTAAGTTTTATTTAACTTATTTTTTTTAACGAAACTCAATAAAAAACTTAATATTCACTATATTTCTTTAGAAGTGTTTATTTACATCTATATGTACAGTTTTGCTTTTCTTTCATAAACGACTCTTCAATTATTGTTCTTTTAGAGGGTCACCAATAATAACTTCTCAGAAGTGATTTAATAAGAGTTTAATACAGCCATTAGCAATGATTTTTTTTTTATCAGACTATTCAATGTTGTTACATATGTTTAAGATTCATTTAACTGAATATCTTTACATATATATATATATATATTATCAAATCTTTTACCTATTTACAATAGAAAAATAGAACGATATATGTAAATTAAATCCTATGTTTTAATACACAAGCTTGACTTTCTATTTTTGGTGTGCTCTTGAATTTTCTTGTACTTTTTTTATTTATAATATTGAATTATTAACTTATAAAAACACTATATATTTGTCCGCCATTAAAATTCTTAAAAGGTCCGATTCGCCACGTCATCCCACACGCCCAACTTTAAAATGGAAACATATTAAAGGCTTTTTCCCTTCGCCTTCCGTTGAAGCGCGTTCCTAATTTCCACTTCCAAACGACGTCGATTCCTCTCCTCTCTCTCTCTGAGATTAGCCTTCGTAAGAAGGAAACAACACTTCATCTTCCCAATCATCGCATCGCACATGGCGGCACCCTCGACGACGCCGCCGTCGCTTTTGTCGCCGACGCAGAGGTATGCTGCCGGCGCATTGTTCGGCCTGGCCCTGCACGAGGCTCAACTCAACCAAACCAATCCGTTGCCGTTACCCGTTTCTGAGGATTCTATCTCCGAGGAGCGAACCAGTACTAGCTCCAGCAGCGACTCGGTTTCCGAGGACCCGGATCTTTGGGTCAACAACAATTCGGGTTTGCTCCGCCCCGTTTTTAAGTACGTGTTAGTTATAATTCAGGGCAAATCCTGATAGTTATTTTGAATCTCTGAATTTGAATCCGAATTTGAACAGGTTTCTTGAAATTGATTCCGCTTCGTGGCTTGGGCTAGAGGAAACCGCTGGTTCTTCTTCAGCTCTGAATCACGTGGGACCGGTACGTTTCACTAGTTCGTTGTCATGCGTAAGGAGATTACGCATTAATTTTGTTGATATTCAAATGGAAGAGTGTTAGCAATATATTCTTTTAACACACAAACACTTTCTTTTATTATATTGAAAACTGTACATTCACTAGTGGGCTTTCGTTATTTAAATAAGGAGTGAGACCTGCACAGTTTTTGTGATTTCTAACGAGTTTCAATTAACAGTTGAAGTTGTGGTGGAAATCGTTTGTTAGAGAGTGTGTAACTGGCAATTTATTTTTCTTCATTTTGATATATTGCTAATAGAGAATAATAATGCTCGTGATTGTTACAGTTCTTGAGATTACTTTCACAAGAATCGGACGGTGGTTCTTCTCAAACTTCAGATCAAGAACTTGCTTTGTCAGTTGCAGTTAATGGCATCACACGTGAAATGGAGAAAAAGTTGGAGTCTACTGAGTCTAAAAGGGAGAAGCTTCGCGAATATGAGCATCAATGTCGTGAGAAGTTCGCAATTGATGAGGTTCAGCCTCATGGTGAAGAGGTAGATGATCATTTGGAAGTTCAGGAGGTAATGGATATTGCTCCTTTAGTTGACTCTAAAGAGCCAGAACATGGGTCTGTTAATTGGAAGATTGATGAGAGACCAATTGAGGAAGTAATGATGCTGAGTGATCAGAGGAAGGTGACAGTTCTATATGAACTTCTGTCTGGTTGTTTGTCAAATTTAGGTGAAGATATAGGCCAGAGAAGGAAGGGCTATGATGCTCGACATCGTGTGGCTCTGCGGTTGCTCGCAACATGGCTTGATGTCAAGTGGACAAAAATGGTTTGTTTGATGAGATTTTTGAATGGAACTTTATATGATTGCCTGATTTCTAAATAACTTGTCATATATTGGAAATCGCTAGATGAGTGCCTTGTCTTGTGACTTACTATTATGAATTGTGGTGAACATTGCCTATATGTTTGCCTTGATTTCTAATCTACCGTAATTCAAGTTGAATGTGATTGCAAATGTTTGCATGTTATAAACTTGCTTTGTATTGTTAGTTATTAGAATCTCATATTTACTGGTCCTGTATCTTTAATGACTAAGATGAGTATTGGTTTTTGTAGGAGGCCATCGAGACCATGGTTGCTTGTTCTGCGATGGCTTTTATTCAGGCACAAGAGTCAAAGAAAGAAGAAACTCAATCAAAAGAAACTAAGTGGACTAAATTAAAGCGGGGTGGTATAATTGGTGCTGCTGCAATAACTGGTGGAGCTTTGTTGGCTATTACTGGTGGTATGGAGATCATGTTATCTTTTGTAACTGTTTATGAAATATAGAATTTCCACATGAACCAGCTCTTTATGATTGTTTTTATTTTGACCATTCAACAGGGTTAGCTGCACCTGCCATAGCTGCAGGTCTAGGTGCTTTGGCTCCAACGTTGGGTACTCTGATCCCTGTAATTGGAGCAAGTGGATTTGCTGCAGCTGCTAGCGCTGCAGGAACTGTTGCTGGTTCTGTTGCTGTTGCTGCATCATTTGGAGGTTTATATTTGCCAATAATATTATTAGATTTGCTAGAATTCAATCATGTCCCGTTTCTGTGGCTTCCTTTCTCTCATTTTATTTTTAAGTTTAGTTTGTAGTTTAAGACTTTTGTTGTTATAATTATCCATTTACATGCTTACACTAACTGCTTAAATAGGATAACTTCCTCTTAGATTGCCATAAGTACAAATGTTACATGAGAGTTTGTGTTTACTTTAGATTGTAACTAACTGGAGCCTGGAGGAGTCATGCGGGCCTATAGAATGTCTAATATGTCCTGTTTTGCGATGACAGTACATTCGATTCCTTCAAAGTACACAGTGGTTCTTATGTGTTAACAAATAATATTATTATTGTTATAAAAGTGGCAATCTGTAGGATGGTTGATTCCTTGATCTTGCATTTCTTTATTCTTTATTATGTCAGTCAAATTCTTTTTTAAACAATGAAAATTTTTATGTATCTCTTTGTTCTACTTCTTCCAGCTGCAGGAGCAGGACTTACTGGAAGCAAAATGGCTAGGAGAGTTGGGGGAGTTGATGAGTTTGAATTCAAGACTATTGGAGAAAACCATAACCAAGGCGTAGGTTTTTATATCTTTCATCTTCCTGTTTTCTTCTGACTTTGCTTGCTTAAATTGAGTTATGGACTTTGCTTCTGTGTGCATTTGTATGAACTCTGCCCCACCTTTCTTATAATACCAAAAAATACATCTGTACCGGGTTAATTTTTGAAATTAATTTCTTGTTGAACTTCTGCTTGCAGAGGCTAGGGGTTGAGATCTTAGTATCTGGATTTGTCTTTGAGAAGGAAGATTTTGTAAGGCCCTGGGAAGGTCATAATGACAACTTGGAGGGGTACATAGTGAATATTACCCTTCAATGGTCACGGATACCTTGGAAAGCTTGATGTTGATAGAAAGTTACACTCTTCTATTGAAATCAGCTTTTATTTGTAGTTCAGTTTATCTTGGAACTGTAGTGTTAATATTCTTATGATTGATGGTGATCATCCTTGCCAACAGAAATGACCTTTCTTGTTAGGTATGCGCTGCAGTGGGAGTCCAAGAATCTGATTGCTGTGAGCACTGCAATTCAAGACTGGCTTACTTCAAGTGGGTTTTGAGATTTGGGATTCTAATAAAACTAAGTTATTAGTACATAAGTATCTCTTTCAATGATGTTTATATTACTGTGACTTGCATCAGAACTTGCGATGGAGCTGATGAAACGAGGGGCTATGATGACTGTTTTGAGTTCACTCTTAACCGCTTTGGCTTGGCCAGCTGCATTGCTTTCAGCAACCGATTTTATAGACAGTAAATGGACAATTGCTATCGACAGGTGTGTTTTGTCTCCTGATTCTGTCTACAATAGAACGTTGCTTGGTAGTGTGGGAAGAAGCTTCTTCCTGTTTCTTTTGTTACGAATATCATGTATGCAATTCAAAGTGCTAAATGGTTAAAATTTCAGGAATTATGATTCTTATTGTTTGGGCTATGCTTGTACTATTTGGGCTATTAAAGTTACTGATCCTAGAGTGTTATTATAAATTGGTGGATAAGGTGAATTTTTAAAAAAACATATCACATGTAATATCAGTGTTCAGATTTTCAGTTCAAGGTTTCAACTGTTTTTGTTGGATTGTGGAATTAGTGAATTAATCTGACTTGAATAACCGAGTCCTGGTATCTGACTTAAATTTCTGAGGGATTTGAAGTTGCCCCCTTTTCACCACTAAAGATATTAGAAAATTATATTTGACGATTGTATTGTCATTTGATCATCATGTTCAAGTTTAGTTTGATTTTCTTTTAGCTTGGTAATTGTACAAGTTATTTGTAAAGTGTCAATTCAATTGATCATTAATATTAAGTGTATTAATATGCAAATCTGAAAGCTGATGTCAAGGTGGTTTGGATTTGGCATGTGAAGGAGCACCTAGTGTTTTTTTTTTCTTGATAAAAGGTGTTGTTCATGTGATGGCTTCACCAACTCTGAAAAATTTGTTATGATCAGTTTTGTTTCTTTGATTAGTTTTAGATCTACGTGCTGAGTTAGTCTTGATTTTCAGATCAAACAAAGCTGGTAAGCTGCTTGCTGACGTGTTGTTAAGAGGATTGCAGGGAAATAGGTATTTGACGAATTCCAGAGTTTCTTTTAGTCCCGCTCCAAGAAAATTGTAGATTAATGTATTCGTATTGATGTTTGAATTTCAGACCCGTGACACTTATAGGTTACTCACTAGGGGCGAGAGTTATTTTCAAGTGCTTACAGTTTTTGGCTAAAACTGAAAACAGTGGTAGGTATTTCAAGTTTCACCCCTTTCATTTGTTCATCCTTGATGTGTTTAAATTATTTGACTACACATCAGATAATTTCCTGTTCTTTTATTCATTTATTAATTCCAGTGGTGGTTGCATATAACTTATGTCCTTGGTACTCTAGCCATCTTTATTCATTGAATGATGTTACCTTATTACTTTTATTGTTTGCCCTGCTTATTGGCAGCTGAACTAGTAGAAAGAGTTATACTTCTTGGAGCACCCATTCCAATCATGGACGAGAACTGGGAAGCAGCTCGAAAGGTTTGCGGGGCATTTAATTTTCCTAGTACAACTTTCTTATCCGTATAATGAGAATAAATCTTTCTAACGTCACGGTATTGTGTAGATGGTATCAGGAAGATTTGTAAATGCTTATTCGAGGAATGACTGGATGCTTGGAGTGGCCTTCCGTGCCAGGTATCTTGAAGTATAATTGCAAAATATTCGTAAAGTTATGTATTTCAAGTTGACTCGCACTACCATGACCTCAGGACCTATAAACTTGATAAAAGAAGCCCATAGCATGAAATTGCATAATTTTGTTTTTACGTGAGAAGTTTCACACTACATTGCTCATCGGTAAATTTTTTGGTTTGTATTTTTATACGTGAAGTGGGAGTTGGTAAGTATGAGCAGATAACTGCGTTTCTTGTATATGATTATGTCGGGTGTGTCATTGCCTGCCTATAACGTATAAGGAGATAGATATATATTTAAAAATGTATACAAACTCTTATAACATGATAAATATATAATTGTAATTGTAATTGTGAGTATCCAAACTAAAATTATATTAGTTGGATATTGTCTAAATAAAAAAAATATAAAATATTTTATTATAAAAGTATATGTTTTGTTGATTAGATATTTCATTGCACTAGGACCGATGCTTTTGGAGATGAGGTGTTACAACTGTATCACGATAATTTTTCTACTTATTATGTGTGGCTAACCAGTACAGTTCGCAGTTGTTGTGATTATTTGCCTTGCCATTCTTTTAGGAAAATGTAAAAGGTTTGATCTTAATAGACAGAAATCAAAATAATTATTTAGCATTATATATATTTTTTAAATTTGTGCAGTCTACTTACGAAAGGATTAGCTGGAATCCAACCTGTCGATATTCCTGGGATCCAAAATGTAAGATGTTTCTTCATACAAAATGACGTACAAAACTAGTTTTCTAAGTTGCATTCTAAAGTTATGAATATTTATGTTTTAATAAGTGTTCTTGGTTTGCAGGTCGATGTGACAGATCAGATTGAAGGCCATTCGTCTTATCTGTGGGCTACCCCAAGGATCTTAGACCAACTTCAATTGGAAACATACTATCCTGTATATAACAGCATTTCTTGCATATAGGGTGAAGTTTTCATGACGGTGCTTTTCTTGCATACACTTAAATTTAAGTATGACACTATTCAGAAGTTATGCATCAAATTTATTAGCGATACTATAAGGATGTACTACTTTTTTAGTTTCAAATGTAAAAAATTGTATTTATGTTGTTTTTTCTTATAAATAAATTCGGTATATTTATTAATTGGATGGAGGTTTCTTTACCTATTAATGTTATTCTTCATCGCATAATCTCATTCGGGTCCTAATAGCATTAAAGGGCAATGCTCTTTGTTACTATAGAAAACAGCACGAAATGCATGAAGACACATTATAATTAAAAATTAAAAGGAGAAAAATAGGATTTAATAATGGATAACAAAAGGAACCCATTAAGATTGGCTTAACAGAGTTTAACAGGTTGTAAACTTAATTTTTGTTGTCATTATTATGTATACAATAAAATAATGAAATTCAAAAGCTTTGTGAAGTTTTCTGAAAGGTGTTTCTGATAGCAGTTTCATTACATGGAATTCCCTAAAAATGAAGCCAAATCTCGTATTATTTTTAATATACGACAAAGGCCTAAGGTTTTACTGACAAATAAAAATTAAGATATAAAATTAGCTGATATTGTGGTTCATATTACTTTTGGTGCATACGCAATTAACTAAAGCATGAAAGATTAAGAAAATGATCTTAAAATTCAATACACTAAACTCTAATAATATGAAATTCCAATTATTTATTTTTTAGAAACTGATAAATCAAAATCCACATTCGAAAATACAACGTGAAATTGTGATTGTCATAACCCGTACCGTTTTTGCACTTGAAGGATGGTGTCGTGAACCCCAAGACATTCGCTCCGTTATTTTGGTTCTCTTTGATAAGAGAAAAACAACTGCTTTTGTTTACGAACACCATTAGTATTAGTTTCTTCGATTTGATGACTCATCACAGCACCACCACTGATTAACGACGTGGAGCAGCTTCTCTCTCATCCTCCTCCTCCCATTGGTCATTGGTTGAGGTAACCGTCCATTTTACACTTCCCCAGGTCGATCAATCTTTACCTTTTCCTCTTTTTTAATATTATTTCTCACCCTTTCTATTCCCATCCCATTTCATTCATTACTCAAAATAAAAAGGATAAGAGAGAGAGAGACCAGAAACGTGGTTTTTTACGAACTTCTCTTCGTGCGATATAAATCTGTGGTTTCGTTAACTGTTCGATTTGTAGTTAACTTGCTGCCAAGGTTGAAAATTGTTGTGCGGCTTTTGGGGTTTGCTCGTGGAATCGGAAATGGCCGCGGTTCGTAAGCGGATGTGGCAGTTATCTGGAATCGGAGCTTTTGGGGCTTCCAAATCCAAAGTGTCGTCGTCGTTCGAAAGAGCAATATTCCATCCATTTCCTGTTTCGGGGACAAGGCATGTTTCTCAATTGGTGAAATCCAACGGAAAACACTTGTTTCTCGTTGACACTTTAGCCCTGGTAATAATTTACAGTTTTCCTCTCATTTGTTTCCCTTGTTTGGATTTCACTTTTATTTGCGATCCTAAACAAGGGTGAATGATTTGCGATGTTGCAAATTGTGTTCTTCAATTTATTGGCTTGATTTGCTTGTTTGATTTTTTGCGTACAGGTTAGAAAACTAGAGGGGGAAGGATTGCCCTCGAAACAAGCTGAGGCAATAACCGCTGCCATAACCGAAGTTTTGAATGACAGTCTCGAAAATGTGTCTCAATCGTTAGTATCTAAAGGAGAAATGCAGAGAGTAAGATCCTTTAGTGCCGACCATAATCTTTGTTTTTGTGGATTTAAAATTCGCCTTCACTTTATCCCTTGTCAGTTTTATAAATTTTATAACGATACAGTTGGTACTAATATTGTTTTGGTCAATTTTCTTTTTAAGACCGAGATGATGCAAGAATCCAATCTGTCCAAGTTTAAAGCAGAGGTGCAGAGCTCACAGGTATTTCTTAAATATGTGGAATGTTGTGTGTAAACTTTGACGGTTATGATTTTGGTGCATGTGGATGTCTTAGGGCCTGGTTCTACTGGTAGTTAACATGGTAGGATTGAAGAAAGGATTTTGTGTGGTGGTTATATTCATGCCGGCATCCTATTTTACTGCCATAAATTTGACTTCCGTGGATTATAATAACTCAGGATGAGAAATACCTTGCACATTTGCTTATTTATAAAGCGTCGAGCATGGATCCTCCAGAATATCTTGGTGAATATGTGCATCCTGCTTCTCCATTATTAGGATTGAGAAGTGGCCGTTGTTGACTTTGTTTCAAATGCAACAATAAAACATGCTTATGACATTGTTTGATCATGTCCTCTGAAGCTGAAAGTAGTTAGAATGAAGATATAAGATTAAGTTGATCACAAACTTTCTTGGTGAATATGTGCATCCTGCTTCTCCATTATTAGGATTGAGAAGTGGCCGTTGTTGACTTTGTTTCAAATGCAACAATAAAACATGCTTATGACATTGTTTGATCATGTCCTCTGAAGCTGAAAGTAGTTAGAATGAAGATATAAGATTAAGTTGATCACAAACTTTCTTCACTGTGCTTCTTTTCTTTTGGGCTAGCAGTTCACTTTCTTTTCTTTTCTTCCCCTTCTTTCCGTTCTATTCTTCTTTGTAGATGATCTTCTCAGTTGTGTCTAGCATCTGAAGCATAATGTACCTTCTTAGTAGTCCCTCTTGCAATTGGTGTGATCATGGTCAATGATTCATTGTTGGATTTCTAGAAGCACTTTGATTTTGGGATTTTATAGAAACTTATGATCTGGTAGTATGTTGTCACATTTCATAATGATATTATTTATGTAGTTATTAACTTCGCCGCATAAGATGGTCAGTCAGCGACATGTTCAACCTTCTGTGGGGAAGCTTGCTAACATGGTGTTTGTAAACCCTGTTACAAAATGTAAGGAATAAAAGCAAACACAAATTTTAATTTAGAGACAGAAAAGAAAGATGATATACTAATTATCCATTGTTTATTAAAATGGTTATTTTTTTAAGTTTCGACATCTGTTTTGTAGTGTTTTATTGTTTAAGATAAACTTATGAAGTCCCTTTGTCCGGTTAACCTATATGTTTGAAGATCTTTAAATTAAATGGGCTCTGTGTTTCTGAAATTATTCATGGTTTTCTAGCTGTGGTAGGATGCAAGGTTATCGAACTTAAGAGTGTATTAAACTGGTAAAGCTTCTAAAGACTTGAGTCATGCGGTTGAAAGATAACATAAAAACTTCTACTATTGACATATTTATAACATAATCCTTTTAACAATGCAAGAATTAAAAATTTCAACTCCATTATAAAGCAAATTACCAGCTTACAATAGTCTGTGATAGTAATAGCTACTACATAATATCAAACTACATAAATAATCACATCATCCACAGATTCACAAAACATATATTCTTTAAGTGAAAACATTTCAAAAGAGTTAATTTCTTCAAATCATTTGGGCCCTCGGAAAATGTTATATTTATGTTGGCTTCAAAAACAATGCATGAGCTATATAGAGCACTGTCACTTTGGAGTCAATATCGTGCAAAAATTGCATTTGATTTTGAAATCATTTACTTGTTTCTTGATTCAAGAATTTAAGTTTATATGAACTTATCCGAGTAAATCTGATAGCGATTTAATTCATTTTTCCTACTTAGAATCATAAATTTCTAAGAGTTTTGAGTTAACATGAGAGTTTGACAACGGTGATAGGATAATGATTGTCATCCTCCTCCAGTTTTATCTCATTTATTAATGGGAAACCATAAGGTTAATTTCTAAAATGTTTGGTTGAGAAATAATTATCTTTTTCATTTATTGTTTTCACTTTTAATTACAAAATCTCTACCTTATTTTAAATTTGTTTCTTGTTACCAAATATTCGTTTAGAGGATAGGAAACATGAGAACATTGCTTTCAAATGCAAATGTGGCATTTTTGTGATTGAAAGTGAAAACGAAAAAACTAATGGCCCTTAGTTTTTTTTCCAAATGGAAAGGTCCAACTCATGCTCCGTAAATTGTCGATACTGCTAATACTCAATAGATATGTGGAGAATGTCTTTTGGTTCTCCATTTGACCATAATTTTTAGGGGAATAATTGAAATGGTTGCATCATAATTCATGTGCTGGCAAATTACATGCAAAACATTTATGATTGTTTCTGTTGCATTTTGTTGAGACATTTATGCTGGGAGTGCATTAATTTTATATTAGAAACCTTTTTTCCTAGGTCTTAAAAATTTCACGTTTTCTTTATCCTTGTAACTTTATTTACCTCAAATTGTATGTTACATTGATTGATGCTGATGAGATTGGTTTTGTTTGACTGATGCTATAATATGCTGAAAAACTTGTAATTCAGGGACACCATTTCTCTCTTTTACAACATGAGACAGAGAAGCTTAGGAATGATATAGAGAAGATGCGTAGTGAGTTGAGGTATGGTTTTTATCACTTTTAGCAACTGGCCATGATCAAACTATTGTCGTCTTTTGTTTTGTTACGATTTTATGGTACAAGCACAAGTTTTGCGATGCAGGTATGAGATTGATAAAGTCACTGCTGGGCAGCGATTAGATTTGAACCTTGAAAGGGGGTAAGAGTTCAGAATAAATTGGTGATTGTTAAAGATTACAGAACTTTTATTAGATTGAAATTCCTATTACTCCTGACGAGTCACTGAAAATGCAGGAGAATAAGGGAGGAATTGTCTAACCAGAATGCTGAAACTAACAACCTGACAAACAAACTTGATAGAGTAAGCAATTATGTGACATTCAGAGGTTGCCATTTTCAACCAAAGCCAATTTAGCAATTTGCATTCTGAAAACCCTTTGCTCTAATTTATATGCAGGAGATCCATTCTTTAAGAGCACAGCTAGAAGCAGCCAAGTATGATGTCATAAAATACTGCATAGGAACACTGGTTTCGATCTCTGCCGTTGGTCTTGCAGTATTACGTATTTTGATGTAAACGAATTGTATTCCTATGAGATTAAAAAAGAGGTGGAAAAGAATCAAGGTACCTAGCTGCTTTGAAGATCTGTCTTCTCTCAGAAACAGTTGCATTACAATTCTGGTTCAACCTTTTTTTTTTCCATTATTTTTCTTTGGTCGGTACTAGTGGAGCAGAAAGGACCTAGCTCCAAGTAGGAACGAATTGGGCCTGTTTTTTAAGCCCCATTCCATATTCTTTCTGTTTATTTATTTGCCATGCCTTTGGGGATATTTGTGCATTTTGTGCATTTTGTGCGTGGCTGTGGTATCAATACAACACAAGCATCTTGGATTATAAATGCTTAAGCGGAAGAATTTAAATGCATGTTCTTATAGCATCTTCAAAGTTGTTTATGAATAAAAATATTACTTTAGTATAGGTTCCACGTATTTAGATTGGACCTAAATGTATAAAAGTTAGATTGAAATAATGCTTCTATTCGTAAATGACTCCTGTAAGGAGATCTCTAATTTGCTTTCAATTTGGGGATATTTTACAATCGGTTTTTAGGCATAGTTGTATACGTAATGTTATAAGCCAATGTGTTGTCACAAGAACTTCAAATATTTTGTTGATGTTTTTTCTAACTACAAACAAATGAAAATTGAGGATTAATTCTTATCGAGAGAATATTAATAAGAGTTCCTTGCAAGGGTTTAACTTCATAAAATGAAAGTTATAACAATATTTATTTCCTTTGCCTACTAATACAAATACCAAGACACGTAAAACATATAGTCCATACAATCCTAGGAATTATTATTTTTTCATTATCACACTAAAGGTAGTTCCTATTTTCCACAACACCGTATACAACTATAATCACAATTTGACTTGATTATAGTTGACTCGCCTAATTCATATCACAAGAAAATTTATGTAACCTTTATATGATAATATTTGATTCCAATAATTTCTTTTCTTTTTTATATTTAATTTAATTATGGAGATGTTTTTATAAAATTTATTTGTAGTAATAATATAGTTGTAAAATAATTGAATACTTTTATATTTTGCATTTTAAAATAAAATAAAAAAGATAGTTTAAATAAAAATTTCTCATTCAATTTTACAAATTATTCAAATAAAATAAGAAATACCTATAAGTATGTTATAATCAAATATCTGATTATAGGATGGGTTAAACACTAGTTAAAAATACTTAAACAAAAATATATTTATAATTGTCATTTTCTTAACGTGATGTCAAAATGAGTCAATATCACACAGATTCACTTACTACAGAATTATCTAAAAATAATTTAGCTCAATTTGACTTCCTTTTTGCTAAAGCAAAAATTCTGCAACCTAGTTTGACCTGCTATGGGTTGGTGGGTTGACCTACTTAAAGATGTTTAGTTCTTCCAATTCATTTTATATATTTATTAAAATACGATCAAAATGGATTTACTCAACTTATTATTTTATACCATTATTTTATAACAGGACAACTAAAGTGTTCACCTATTTTACTTATTATAGATAGTAGTTGAAAGTTAAAATGTTAACTTACATAACTTCGATAAACAAACAAATTAAACATCTTAACTATTTAAACATTATTGAATATCATTCTAGTATTTAAACATTATTGGACATTATTTTAGTATTTAAAAAAATCAAATTATTAACCTACATAATTAGAAATAATAAATAATTATACTAAAAACTTGTAAGAAGATGATAAAAAATTAATAAATGATTGTTGTTGGTAGGTTCTAAGTCAACTCACTTTTAATCTTATTTAAACTCGTTTAACTTGTAAGTATAAGAGAATTAAATCCAACTTAACTGATGATAAATTAAATATCATTTTGGTATATATACTTGAAATAAATAAATAAATAAAAGAATAAAATTTGTGTAGTGTGGTAAATTCCTTAACGTGAGTCTCCAGCATGAGAGAATAAAGAGGACCCACAATAGTGTTACTTTTCAACTGCCTTCAAATATTAATTTTGAAATCTGACCTAAACCCCTTTATTTTCCTCTCCTCTAAGTTTCCTCCTTATGTCATCTCAATTAATTAACCACCAATTGTGTTATGCACCTCTCCAACTTCTTCATCCAAATCTATAAGTAAATTACGTAATCACAACAACTTCACCTTTCGTCATTTCTATAACTTCAAAGTGCCATACTAATTAAAATTAACATTTTCTACTTCTTTTAATCACTCATACTTCCTTTAATAACTTGCTTTAATAGTATAATAATACGTATACATAGTTAAGAAAATAATTTTTTTATATTTTTAGTTATTAAGTACGTATATTTCTTTCATTAGATGCCAAAAATATTATCACTCAATTTAACACGATAAAATTACTTAAATTTAAGTGACGGTAGACTGAAATGACGTTTTTATAATATACAATTCACACCAAATTTGAAGAAGATAAAAAACAAAATATTTTAACGTTTGATTAAATAAAGTCTGTAAACGAAGAGTAACCATTGATTGATATTGCAACAATTATTACTTCCTTCTGCTAAGTAGAAGTAAACTATTTATTAACTTCTAATACAAACTATATAGTTATATTTATCATAAAGAATAATTGTATTAAAATTAAAGTTTAATCAGTAACTATATTTTCAAAATAATCAACAGTTTTTAAAAGGTTTAATTATTATTTTGGTCTTTGTTTTTGTTTAAAAATATCAAGTTGGTCATTCAATCTTTTTTAGTTTAAAATTTGGTCATGATTTTTAAAAATTTGATGTAATGTGATTTTTTTATTAAATTTCCTAAAATAAGGGACAAAAAAAGTAATTAAATCTTTTTAAAAATAATCTTATTTGAAGATGCATTCACTACACAGTATTTGTAATCCAAAGATACTTTAAGTGAGTGAAATGAAAAATATATATATATATATATATATATATATATATATATATATATATATATAAAGTATGTTTTTAGTTCATAAATTTTACGTAAAATTGAAATTCGTTTTCATGTCTTAAACTTTTATATGTTTTAGTTTTAAAATTTTAAAAATGAATCTATATAGTCTTTTTAACCCAGTTACATAAAATTTTTTAATACGTCAAACACATATCATGCTAGCATTTGAGTTATTTACATCATTTGACACGTTCTCACTTCAATGTCAGCTGAGAGGTGTGTTTGACACGTCAAAAGAATTTAACTTAATTAGGTTAAAAGGGTTATATCTATTTATTTTTAAAGTTTAGAAAAAAAATGTATCAAAATTTTGGATAGGAACAAATTTCTTTTTTTCGTCAAAGTTAAGAGACTAAAAACATATTTAACCCTATATATAAACTTGATCATTAACATACATAATAAAATACAAAATTAGTTACATTTGTTCATACTCCTCCCAGTAGTTCCAACTTCCACATAACTCAAGAGTCAATATTCCACAATTATGAAGTTACTGACACCTCATTTCTTAAACACCTCCATGTGATACAAGAGTATTCAAGAATCTAGAACTTCATCCACATCATCAACACTTTGCTTAAGGTAAAATATCAGTGTAGTCATTAAGTTTGAACATCATTTAAATGATAACTCACACTTTGAGGTAATATCAAGCTTGAGAGGAGTTTAAATTCAAAGTCAAAAGCTTCAACATGTATATTTACTAAATTCTGTATTCAATCTATCTAAATTATCAAATAGCACTTTGCTTAAGATAAAACGTGAGTGTAATCATTATATAAATTTGATCGTCATTTAAGTGATAACTCACTTTAAGTAATATCAAGCTTTACAACAATTTAAATTCAAAAGTTAAAAACTTCTAATCATGTTCCAAAAACATACCAAATGATACATATATTAATCTCCATACAGATATAATCATCCAACCAACACATGTATCAATAAACAATCAATAACTGATTGAATCAGCAACAATGACGTTTTGGCACGTAGATCCTCAATTCTACTTTACATTAATCCACACTGTCACGAAATGTAATAATATCCCCCAAACATTCCTCCACCTATACTCGGGGAATAAAAACATTCAATAAAACAAATAAAAGTCCCCAAACACTTCACCACCATTGTTTTTATAATATTCATTTGATGTTACACTTTCGCTACTTTTTCTTCTTCTTTGCAAAACAAAACATTATAAAGGACATAACACACGTTTGGATGGAATCGCCACGAGTCGACTCGCCATCGGCGCGGTGAGTCCGAACACGTCACTCATGTCCAACTCGCTGGGTTTCATCCCATCGGGTAATTCCCACGTGAAGCAGTGAAGCAAGTGCGCCACGGCCACTTCCAGCGCGTAAAGCCCCAGTTGCATTCCGGGACAGGATCTCCGACCCGACCCGAACGGAATGAACTCAAAGTTGCTCCCTTTGAAATCCGGCACGGTCGGATCCAGAAACCGCGACGGCTTGAACGCTTCCGGCTCCTCCCACGAGTCCCCGTTCCTTCCAATGGCCCACGCGTTTATCATCACGCGCGAACCCTTCGGCACGTGGTACCCGCAAACCACCGCTTCCTCCGCCGTCTCGTGGAGGAGAAGCGGAATCGGCGGGTGCAACCGCAGCGTCTCCTTCACCGCGCATTTCAGAAAGACGAGCTTTTCGAGGTCCGATTCCTCCACGCGCCGGTCCAGGCCCACTACGTCGGCTAGTTCTTGGTGCACGCGCCGTAGGTCTTCTGGGCTTCTCATTAGCTCCGCCATTGCCCACTCAATTCCTGATGCCACCGTTTCGGTCCCTCCGAACATCACGTCCTGCATGTTTTTCCATTGTTATCAATTTTTTTGTTTTCCATTTTGGGTTGAAAACTTGAAATTGAAATGCTGGAGGCCATGGACGTGCTATTCTTTTGAAAATTATGCATGCACTTTCAACTTATTAATCTTTTTGTTATAGACTGAAAGCTAAAATTAGGAACAGGTGATAGATTCTGATTCTCAGTAAAGTACAATAAGTACAAATCTTATTTAATGATTATTATTTATCACAAAAACTTTTCGTGTGTACAAGGCCGCCTTTCCTAAAAAAAGTATATATGGGAAATGATACTTTCAAAAAAATATCTCAATTTTTTATTTTCATCTTCCATTCCCGTAACCTTAAATTACGTCAGAAAATAAAAAAATACAAATTACAGTATCATTATCCTTTAAAAGATTTGGTTCGACAATACAAACAATCAACTTTTGATAAATATTTTTTAATATTTTATTACTTAATTTTTATAAAAAATTATTGTATTTAATAATTTTGTCAACTTTATTAATAAAATGTTCATAAAAACTAATTTTTAAAAATACATAAATTTTCAGAAATTTAAAAATATGAAGCAGAAAATGAATATTTTTCATATTTAGTTTATTCTATCACAAAAACTTTTCGTGTATACAAGGCAGCGTTTGCTAAAAAAAATATAAAGTTTTCACAATTTTAAAAATATAAAATAGAACACGGATATTTTTCGTATTTAGTTCATTATTTAAGGAACTATAGTTCCGGAAAACATTTTTAGCAAAATGGTTTTTTAAATTTTTCGCTAAACTGTTTTTAACAAAGAGAAAAGATTTAATTGTTTATCATCTTTTTCAGAGACAAATAATTAAAATTAGAAAGACAGCATTTCTCTACAACTAAATACAGGCTTAAAAAAAATGACCAATACTCACTCCATTTGAAAATCATTTTTTTCATCCGTGAAAAATGTTTAAAAAATAGTATATATATATATATATATATATATATATATATATATATATATATATATATATATATATATATATATAACTTGAATTTAAACGGATGAATGCCCCGCTATAAACCTATCTTTGAATACTGTTTCCCAAATAATACCGTTGAAATAATAATACTGTTCCTCAAATAAATAATAGTTATAGACAGAAAGAAAATTTAAAAGAAATTGCAGGAGGATACCCGTTAATAAGAGAAGTTTTAGAAATGATTGGAATTATTATATATAAGTATAATAGAAGAGTTAAAAGTACCATGATGATGGCTTTGATGTTGTCTTTGGTGAGTGTGATGGAGTTATGCAAGTCGTTTGATTCATTACTGAAACTGGGGTTTTGGTTTTGGCTGTAAAAATTCAGCAACTCATCAACCATGTCACTTTCATCCTCACAGCACTTGCCGCTCCTCTTCTTCTCCACGTGCTCCTCAATGATGTTATCAATGAAGCTATCCAAGGCGGCGCGTGCCTGGACGAGTCTCAAGTTCAGACCCTGAGGATCAACCCACCCGAGACAAGGCACAAAGTCCGCAATATTGAAGGCCCCAAACAACTTGGAAAACTCCTGAAGAATTGAAATGAACTTGTCCTGTCCCTGTCGGGAACTGGACCCGAAAGCGGCGCGGTAGATGATGTTTTTCGTGAGGTTAAACACCAGTTCCCCCACATTAACGGGGTTGCCCACGTTCGCCGCAACGGTGCGGACGATGGTGTCGACTTCGTCTCTGACGGAGTTCCAGGACTCGGCGCGCTTGCGGCTGAAGAGTTTCATGACGCAGATTTTGCGCATCTGGCGCCAGAAGGGACCGTAGTGAGCGAAAGCCATGTCGGCGCGGTCGTAGGTTAGGTACCTGATGGCTATGGTGGCAGGGCGGTTGGAGAATATATTGTCCTGGACTTGGAGCACTTCACGCGCCGCTTCCGCGTTTGAAATGGCAACCATGGGGAGGAACCCTATTCGGAGGTGCAAAACGCCGCCGTATTGCTTGGCGAGTTTGGCCAGGCCTCTGTGTGTGAGCTGGTCCATCATGTTCATGTTCCCTATGATGGGAAGGCCTTTAGGCCCCGGGGGATACGGCGCCGTTTTTCTGCGGATTCGAGACAGTAAACACCACAGCACTAACGTCACCGGGATTATGAACAAGATCGTCGTGTGGAACGGTTGGAGTACGGTTTTCAGTTGCAGGAGTAAATCCATGGTGTCGGATTTTGGTTACAAAATCTTATCTGGTATTGTGCTGTGATGATTATGATTGGGAAGGAAAGAAGTAAAGGAGAGTAGTTTGAAGAGTCTGTGTAAATTGCAACCCTGTGTGTTGCTACCATAAGCCAGAAACTATGGCGTTTATATGGTCACAAGTTGGTGTCACCCCAATTTTCTTGAAACATAAGGCTTGAAAAAAGACAAAATTTAGCGAGAGTAACAATACTGACTCGATTAATAAAAGAATACCTTAAAGACATTTAATCACGTGACTGCAATGTATGATTTTATTATTTAGTATTTAATAAAAGAAAGTTTCTATTAAGAAATTTATTTTTAATAGATGTACGGGTCTATGCATTATAAAGGGTGTTTGTTTATTTTCTTAAAAGATATTATATATTCTAAGTGATGTTTTGATTGTTTTCTCTTGATTCAAATGAAAGCAATGGAGCCATGGAGACTATTACATACAAGAGAAGAAGGAAAAAAAAAGATAATAAGAAGGAGGAAAGGAAGACAAGGTGGCGGCAACAGTCAAGGTGACGAAGACAAAGGAGAAGAAGGAATAAGAGTCACCAATGAAAAAAAATAAAAAATAAAAAGGATAATAAGAAAAAATAAATAAAATCATGATATTTATTAATAAAATTTATTAATGATTAAAATACGTTTAATATACTAATGAAATCTTAGACCATAGATAATTATTAACGAAATTTTATGTTCTTTTAATTTAATTTACGATAAACATTTTATCAATAAAATTTTATTATTAGTAAGTTTTAATAATTTTGATTTAGTTAGCAAAGCTTTATAATTAGTATGGGTTATTAAAATAGTCAAATAAGATACAAAATTATAATTGTTCTCTAAATTTGTTTTTAAAATTTAGTTACCAATGAAAATTGGTCACTAAATATTAGTCATTAAAGTTTTATTACCAAAGAAATTGATTTTTAAATTAGTCTATAATAAATTAGTGATCAATTTAGTGACCAGTTATAATTTTTTATTCACAATATTATTTTAGTAATCAATAATTTTTTATTTTGTAAATTGGTATCTAGATTGATCATTACAGTGACTAACAACTTTTGGTCACTAAAATTGGTAGTTAATGGACAGTTTCTTGTAGTGAAAGTGAACAATTTAAATATTAGTGGTAACTAAAATAGTTTCTATTTTAAAGAAAAAATTATAATTGCTTTCTAAATTGGTAACTAAAATAGTTTATATTATAAATTAGTATTTAAATTAGTCAATAATGTAACATCCCGTTTTCATAGTTTTTAAACTATTAAACAAAACATTTAAATTTTAATAATTCAGAAGTAGGCGATGACGTAGGCCAGTAAATATATAATACAGTCATCCTCAAAATAACCATAATTATACTGATTAATACATACCACCCATACACAACTAAAGGGTTACAAAACATCCGATCAGTTAAGCAAAAGTAAAGGGTACATCTACTACTAATACGTCTAGCATAATCATCTCCAATCCCGGAAGGGTGTATCCTCACCTGCACCTATATCTGCTCACGCCATTCAATATGGACGATCATTGCAAAAACAGAAGACACAAGGAACACACGACATACAAGAAGGGTAAGCTAACTTAAACCAAGAGTAATTCATGCAATTGTTACACTTAGGCAGAAAATAGGATTTATCACGCAATTTATCAAAATCATTCAATCAATCCCAACCATACACCACACACCCTTCTAGACTCGATATTCAGATTACGTAAGTGGCATTGGAGCTCTTGGTGACTTGCACTTGAGATGGTTCCCAAACTCTGTAGAGTTTTAGGCACAAGGGGTATTCACCCAACCACTCCCAAGGTAAATCCCATCACCTCTATGACGGATCGGATTCATAGACCAGGACCTCCTGCTACTCCTCCTGACGTAATCCATCATACTCTATTTGAGTCATAGTGGTTACTAGGAGCGTCAGGATGCCACCAATCTGAGTCCTCATGCCCTTACATTCACTAAAAACATATTCCTTAGGATTTCCCTTGAAATCCTAACTCCAACATATTCCCATTCACATAAAATTCGCACTCAATTCCATCACACAGTCTAACATGCATAAAGATCACATACAAGATCAACCATCACCATCTTAAAGCAATCAATATAGCATCCTGTAAGCAAAACAGTGAGAAAACTAACTTCTGCAGGAAATCTCGCTTAGGCTAGAGTGTCTCGCCTAAGCTAGAGGGTTTATCTCGCTTAGGCAAGTTGATCTCGCCTGGACGAGACATCATACAGTGGCGAATTAAAAAAAAACCTGGGCGAACTCTCGCTCAGGCTAAACTGGCTCGCCTAGACGAGATGTTATCTCGCTCAGGCGACTCCAGCTCGCCTAGGCGAGATTTCGCGCAGTGACAGGGTGATCTTCTGGTATTTTCGCTCAGGCGAGAGCAACTCGCCTAGGCGAAACTACCAGGACATCCTCCCTGTTCTTCACATGCAAGCTCGCTCAAAATCATCCCCCACTCAAATTCACACACCAGCAGTCTCAAACACCAATTTAACAAGCAATCATGCGATTAAATCACACACGAACACAATTCACATCAAAATGAGTTAAAGAGTCAGCTTCCCTTACCTATTCTTGAGTTAAAGCTTGGGTGAAGACAACCTAGTAGAGGGGAGCAGAATTCCTCAGTCCAACCTAGAAGAATTCATCATCCAATCACACAGAAAGGATGAGCACTGGGTTAGACTCTGAATGAAAACAGAATTTCAAGTTGAATTTTGAAATCAGACTTTAAACTGCAAGGAAGACTTACCTAGGAGATGAGAGGCTATGAGTGGAGGCAGCAGAAGGCTCAAGCGTGGCTTCCTCTCTAGGACCTGATCAAGAAGCAAGGTTGGTGAGATAGAGGCAAAGGTCAGAGAGTGGGAGATAGAGGGGAGAGTTGAGTTTGTAAAAGAAGAAGAAAATGAGAGTGGGTTTGGCTCTATTTCTGGAAAAAGAGGGGTGTTGCATTCTCCCCAACAACAAAAATTTTCGACCCGAAAATTGAGACTTACCAGAGAACAAGTGTGGATATGACTTTCTCACATCTCCTTCTAATTCCCGAGTGGAATCACCTATCCTCTTGTCCCAGATGACCTGGACTAGTCTGGTGGATTTCCCTCTGAGCTGCCTCATCTGAACATCTCCTAAACCAACGGGCTGAACTTCTATTGTAAGATCTCCTCTAATCTGTAGATCTTCCATCTCAAGTATATGGGAAGGGTCAGACACATACTTCCTGAGCTGGGAAACATGGAACACTGAGTAGAGGTTGGCTAGAGGAGGGGGTAGGGCAATCTCATATGCCATTGGTCCAGCTCTTCTCAGAATCTGGTATGGACCGACGAACCTAGGAGACAACTTCTTCTGGTGGATGGCTCTTCCCACACCAATAGTCGGGGTAATTCTAAAGAAAACATGGTCCCGTGGTTCAAACTCTAAAGGTCTTCTCCTCTGGTCAGCATATGATTTTCATCTTCTTTGAGATGCTTTCATTCTTTCTTGTATGAGCTTGACCTTCTCAGTAGTCTGCCTTAGAAGCTCTGGTCCCACCACCACTGATTCCTCATCCTGATACCAGCATAAAGGCATTCTACATCTCCTGCCATAGAGGGCCTCATAAGGTGCCATGCCAATACTGGTGTGAAAGCTGTTATTATATGTAAACTCCACCAAAGGTAGGACCTCATCCCACGCACCCAGATGGTCCAGCACGCACGTCCGTAAGAGATCCTCAAGAGATAGGATGGTTCTCTCGGACTGCCCATCGGTCTGAGGGTGATAAGCGGAGCTCATAGCCAACCTGCTACCCATAGCATCCTGTAGTGTCTGCCAGAAGCGGGAGGTGAATCGTGGGTCTCTATCAGAGACTATACTCGATGGCACACCATGTAACCTCACGATCTCATCGATATACAACTGAGCTAGCTTCGCCATAGACATCCTCAAGTTTACTGCTTGGAAGTGAGCACTCTTGGTGAGACGGTCTACTATCACCCATATAGCATCGTGGTTCCTCACGGTCCGAGGTAAATGGGTGACAAAGTCCATAACAATGCTATCCCATTTCCACTCGGGTATCTCAAGCTGTTGAAGCATTCCCCCTGGTCTCTGGTGCTCTATCTTAGCCTTCTGACAGGTTAAACATGACGATACATATTGAGCGACATCTTGCTTCATACCCGACCACCAGAACGATTCCTTCAGATCATGATACATTTTAGTCATGTCTGGGTGCATGCTAAAACGACTCTTGTGCCCTTCCTCAAGAATTATACCCTTCAGCTCTAAATCTTCAGGTATGCAAACCCTGCCTCTGAATCTCAGTACCCCATCACCTCCCATCAAGAAATCCTTGGCCTTCTTAGTGCCAAGTAACTCTACTGTCCTCTGTAGCTTGGGGTCCGATGGCTGCTTCTCCTTTATCAGATTAAGGAAATCATTAGACACAGTGAGATGGTTACATCTAATGACTCCCTCATCTAAAACCACCTGCAACTGCATATCTCTAAACTGCTCCACCAAATCCAGCTCCCTGACCATCATGTGAGATGCGTGAACCGCCTTTCTGCTTAAGGCGTCAGCCACCACATTCGCCTTCCCCGGGTGGTACAACAACTCGAAATCAAAGTCTTTTAGGAATTCCATCCACCGCCTCTGCCTCATGTTTAACTCTTTCTGGTCAAAGAGATACTTCAAACTCTTATGGTCACTGAAAACCTGGAATTGTGCACCATACAGATAGTGTCTCCAGATCTTTAGTGCAAACACCACTGCTGCTAACTCTAAGTCATGTGTGGGGTAGTTCTTCTCATGATTCTTCAACTGTCGTGAGGCGTAAGCTACCACTCTTCGTTCTTGCATCAGAACACATCTCAATCCCTGATGAGAAGCATCACAGTAAACCTCAAAGGGTTTACCGGTATCAGGAATCACCAACACTGGAGCACTAGTCAACTTTTGCTTTAGCTTTTGAAAGCTCTCTTCACACTAGTCGGTCCAAGCAAAAGGTTGATCCTTGCGGGTTAACTGGGTCAAGGGCGCTGCTATCCTGGAGAATCCTTCAATGAATCTCCTATAGTAACCTGTCAACCCCACGAAGCTCCTTATTTCAGTCATTGACTTAGGGCGTTCCCAATTTAGCACAGCTTCTACTTTAGACGGATCCACTGATATGCCCTGAGCCGAGATCATGTGCCCCAAGAACTGAACCGAAGTCATCCAGAACTCACATTTCGACCGCTTTGCATACAACTACTTCTCCCTTAGTATGCTCAGAACTATCTTCAGATGCTCTGCATGCTCTTTCGGAGTCCGCGAGTAGATCAAGATGTCATCTACGAAAACCACCACGAACTTGTCCAAAAATGGCCTGAAGATTCGGTTCATGTAGTCTATGAATAAGGCGGGGGCGTTAGTCACACCAAACGGCATCACCATGTACTCGTAGTGTCCGTACCTGGACCTAAAAGCGGTCTTCTACACATCATCAGACTTGACTCGAATCTGATGGTATCCTGATCTCAGATCAATCTTGGAGAACACTGCAACACCGTGCAACTGATCCATCAAGTCGTCAATTCTTGGCAGAGGGTACTTGTTCTTGATGGTTAGCTTATTCAGCTGCCTGTAATCCACTTAGAGTCTGGAACTACCGTCCTTCTTTTTAACCAGCAATATTGGCGCTCCCCAAGGCGATACACTTGGCCCGATAAACTGTTTTTCTAGCAGCTCTTCAATCTGCTTCTTCAACTCCATTAGCTCAGCAGGAGCCATTCTGTAGGGTGCTATCGACACTGGCCTTGCTCCTGGCACTAGGTCAATGGAGAACTCTATCTCCCTAATAGGAGGTAGGCCAGGCACATCCTCAGGAAACACATCTGAGAAATCCCCCACTACAGGCGCCTCCAAGGGTCCAATCTCAGTCTCAACGGACAACTGAGTCAGAATCAAGAAGCATTGAGACCCTTCCTTCATTGCCTTGTCCACCTACTGTGAGGACACCAACAAATCTTCATCTTCTAAGCTAGGAAACAACACTTTCCTTTCGTTGCAGTCAATGAGAATGTGATTGGCAGATAGCCAATCCATCCCCAAGATGACATCCAGCCCCACTAAGGGTAAACAGATGAGGTTCACCCTGTACTTGCGCCCCTCAACCTCGATCTTGCACCTAACACACACGGTCGAGGTCTTGACCAACCCAGAAGCAGGTGTGGACACCACCAGGTCATACCGGAGCTCCTTCACTAGAAGACCCAACTTCACCACTCTAGATTTCGACACAAAAGAATGTGTCGGCCCCGAATCAAACAGAACATGCAAGCTCCTACCAGCTATCACACAAGACCCGATGATAAGGTTACCTGATTCATCTACCTCGGCACCAGTGACAGCGTACACCCGACCCGCTGCCTATGGTCTCGCACCTCCCCTCAACGGCTGTCACTGAGGCTGTGGTGAATGCCTCGGCACTGTACTCCTGTCAACTGGGCAATCCTTGATGAAGTGGCCCACCTGGCCGCATCTATGGCATGCCCTCCTGTCAGAAAGCTGGGGGCAAGCGCTCCTCAGATGGGGCCCCCTACAGTGGAAGCACTGCGGCCTAGAAGGCTGGGACTGCTGGGGCTGATGTGAGAACCTCCTGGGCCTCTAGGGCTGAGGCCTAGAGTATGGATTTCTCTTGTCATCGTGTCTACTCATGGACCTAGATGGTCCTCCCACCTTCAACTGAGACCTCTGCTGAGCTTCAACTTCAGCTTTGAGCTTCTCCATCACTCTTGCCTTCTCTACCAAGGGAGGGAACTCCGTGATAGAGAGCGAAGCCACCATGAGCTTGAGGTCACCCCTCAACCCATTCTCAAATTTTTTACACTACCATTCCTCTGCCATCTTCAGGGTGTGGAATCTACCCAAGTGTTTGAACTTTTCAGCGTACTCCGACACTGACATTTCTCCTTGCGTCAGCTGCAAGAACTCGACCTCCTTCGCATACCTCACACTGGGAAGAACTCAACATAGAACTTCTTTTTAAACAGTTCCCAGGTGATGGTCTCCTAGCTGTCCCCCAACATCATCTTCATGCTGGACCACCAATGCACGACCTCTCCAGCAAGAAGATACTCAGTGTATGCCAGCCTGTTCTCTGCAGGACATCTCTTAGCATCAAAGATTCGTTCCATGTCCCGCATCCACTGATCAGCTCCATCCGGGCTAACTTTGCCATCAAAGCGGGATGGATGGTATTGTAGGAAATCCTCCAAACTCCACTCTTGCACTCGTGGCAGTGAAGCTTGGGAAGAACCAGCGGCCAAACAGTTTTCTCCTATCTGATGCAGAGCTTCCAAGTGCCTCTACTGAGTCGCTTCTGCTGCTAGTCTTGCAGACTCCATCTATTGCAAGGCTAGATTCTGCTGATTCACCATGTTAGCATTTTGTTGCTGCATGGCTGCTATCATTGCCTCAATTGCTCCCACCAAATGAGGATTATCTGGATTTGGAATAGGAGGTGGAGGAGGTCTAGGTGCCATAGTTCTGATCACACAAGGAAGGAACCATCAGATTAGTCAACAGGTGCTACAACCATACCAAACACGTTACGAGGAACACGCAACAGAAACTAAGCAAGCTCACACCTACAAATCCTAAAGGAATCACTGCTCTGATACCAAATTGTAACATCCCGTTTTCATAGTTTTTAAACTATTAAACAAAACATTTAAATTTTAATAATTCAGAAGTAGGTGATGACGTAGGCCAGTATAATATATAATACAGTCATCCTCAAAATAACCATAATTATACTGATTAATAATACCACCCATACACAACTAAAGGATTACAAAACACCCGATCAGTTAAGCAAAAGTAAAGGGTACATCTACTACTAATATGTCTAGCATAATCATCTCCTATCCCGGAAGGGTGTATCCTCACCTGCACCTATATTTGCTCACGCCATTCAATATGGACGATCATTGCAAAAACAGAAGACACAAGGAACACACAACATACAAGAAGGGTAAGCTAACTTAAACCAAGAGTAATTCATGCAATTGTTACACTTAGGCAGAAAATAGGATTTATCACGCAATTTATCAAAATCATTCAATCAATCCCAACCATACACCACACA